>Ga0209084_1000657_pt1 | contig 32030 bp, 24 predicted proteins | sample C_130820_MF_Meta_FD_187309 | JGI IMG/M metagenome (GOLD analysis project Ga0209084, IMG submission 187309) | Freshwater microbial communities from Lake Croche, Canada to study carbon cycling - C_130820_MF_MetaG (SPAdes) (version 2) | ecosystem: Environmental > Aquatic > Freshwater > Lake... | reverse complement strand
CAAATTATGTAACAGCTTCAGCAGGTGTTGCCACCGTTGATAGAATGTATTTCCCTCCAACAGCCGCACCCGGCAACGAAGACAGTAAGATTCAAGCCTTTGGCAGTAACATACAATTTTTTGTTGGCCATCCGGGCATACTTAATAATCAACATATTGTAGCAACACTTAGTCAAAACGGACTTAGTGTTAATCATGTGAATATTCTTGATGATTCTATTAACAATACATCCAGTAATAATTTAGTATTGCTTGCAAATAATAATAATGTTGAAATTAATTCGTTTTTAAATTTAGCAAATCAATCAACATTTCCAGTATTGTCTGCCACAAAAACACAAATATTTTCAAACTCGGCAAACATAGGCCCCGGGAAAACTGGATTGTATTTTAAAAATACAAGCACTGCTGGCATGACAAATGATTCCGACGAATTAGTAAGTAAAAATCGTGCAGTTTTATTAAGTATATTATTATAAGGAACAATCATGGCAATAAAATCAGTGGCTATTACTACTTCAACAGCAACTCCAGTTTATACTAGTACTGGAAGTAATGCAATCACATGCATAGTTTTTTGTAATTTATATACATTTGATCCTGCAAATCCATCGGCTAATTTAAGTCCTGTTTATCTATATGCAGTACACGGGGGCGGAGCACCTTCAGATACTAATTTAATTGTAAACGGACTTCCAGTTACCGCTGGCGAAACTCTTAGTTTAGATCAAGAAAAATTAGTATTAGAAAACGGCGATGCATTATATGCAAAAGCAGATGTTGGCAGCACACTAGTAATGACTATAAGCACATTGGCAGTATAATGAGATATCTAAGAAGACAAACACTTAATCGTAGAGCGGCGTATGACAATTCGCTGTATGTTGATACGAACGGTTCTGTAATAATGGATACTCGTACAGCATTGAAACTACCAAATGGATTTGGTGACCCTACTATGCCATCTGGAGGTTTTGGAGATGCTGATAACGAGCGGCCAGTTGCTCCACAAAACGGAATGATGCGTTACAATGAAACAACTTTAGATATTGAAGTATATCAAGGCGACACATGGCGTGCTTTGCGTTATAGAGAATCTGGAGAGATTACACAACAAACACTGGGTGTAGGCGACGGTGACACTGTTTATTTTGGTCCTTTAAATCCGGCACCACCTGATATTTCACAACGCGGCTATACTTGGACAGGTGCTAACTTATTAGTAATTGTAGAAAATGTAATTCAACTGCATACTACAAATTATACTGTTGAACAGAATCCAACATTCAGTGCAGAAACTTATCACGGCACACTTAGCAGAACTGAACTAACAACTGCGACTAGATTATATTTTAACACTAGTTTGCAAACAACTGGTGCAAGCGGTTCAAGCACAACTGCAACTTTAACATTTGCCGCACAACCCGCCGCTCCATTTTCAATAGGCGAAACTATATTAGTAACCGGAATGACGCCATACGGATACAACGGAGAAGCAGTTGTAACTGCTTGTAACGAAACATCAGTAAGTTATGTGAATACTACGACGGGATCTCAAACAGTAGCAGGAACAATAACAAGTGCTAATACAATTTATCCGGCAGTAGATATCACCGGTGCCGCAGTATCTGGAACTGGAATCTCGGCACTTACTACAGTAGTAACATATACTACTGATGAAGCAACTGGTGCGTTGACAAGTATTGATATTAGTAATCCTATTACAGGATCTCCAATAACAGCAGGTACTGCTGTTACAATTGACGAACTTAGCCAACTTGGAGATGGCTGGTACTTGCAATTTAGTAGCCCTGTACCTCCAGGAAAACCTGTTACAGTACTACACGGTTTTGATCAATAAGGACATAGATCATGGCCCTAAAGATTAATAGAAAGGGTGCATCAAGTCCAGCACCACTTGGTCTTACTCCTCCTGTTTTGCCGGGAAAAGAGTTTGGACGTATAAGCGGTCCTTTATTATCAGATAATTTATTACGCAGTAATCAAAATCTTGCATTTGATACAGATGCAATGTATCTTAATGTCAATAGTAATTTTGTAGGATTTAATACTGATAATCCTACAAGAACTCTTACTATAAACGGTAAATCTTACACTACTGATTTAATAGTAGACACACAAGCTGATTTAGCACATTTAACTTTTAAAACTAATAAAATACAAAATAGTTATAATGAAAATATTATAGTTAGACCTAAGCAGACTGTTGCACCAACCATTTATACTAACGGTCTTGGAACAACTGATCACTTGACTTTTATACTCAATGAACTAAACGCAAAAGTAGATACTAATATTGTCTTAGATCCAATCGGAACTGGTTCAACTAACATAAACTCAAGTGCATATATAGACGGGTACTTACATGCAACCGGAAGTATTACATTTGATGGAAATATAACATTTGGTAATACAGCAAGTGATACTATTGGATTTGGTGCTGAAATAGCCACAGACATACTGCCAAATCTTGATCAAACATATAACTTAGGCGGAACTTTACATTTACGTGTGCCAAACGATCCAGGATTTAATACTACCACTAGTTTAAACTATTTTTATGCAACTAAAGAAAGTTGGGAAGTAAGTAGCGGACAAGTTGGATATACAATAAATGATGTAAAATTTAGTCCAGGCACAACAGTATCTAGTATTGACGGTCCATTGAACGATCTGGGTTATGATTTTTATGTTATTTACACGAGTACTAATCAGCTTGTTGATATCAATCAAAATGATAAAGTTAACATTGATTTAAAAAATTGGCTATCTGTTTATTCAACTAATTTTAATACAACTTCTATTACTAGCACTAATGCAAACATAGCCACATTGACAGCCGGTAATGTTCAATTTAATAATCACACTATTTCTAATATCTCTAATGATACTAATTTAAATTTAGTGACTTCTGGTGTAGGAACTCTAAGATTCAACGATTTTTTTAATATAAATCAAAGCGGCCTCATCTCTCATACTGATAACACAGTACTATCATTTTATAACAATGTGCCTGACGGCACTGGTCGTGTGACTGGATATGTAAAGTTTAGTGGATCTAACGGATTAGTAATCCCAGCAGGAAGCACTTTACAACGTCCTACTAATCCTGAAATTGGAACAACTAGATATAATAACACATTAAATTATGTTGAAGTATATGCTAATGTATCAAATACCAGTACAATTACACTAGTGATTACATCTGCAAATGCCAGCACAGGTGATAATATTATATATACAACTGCAACTGCTGGATTCGGCATTGGAGATTTTATAATTTCTCCAAGTGCATTTCCAACTGGTACAATAGTTTTAGGAATTAATACTAATGTTAGTATAACATTCAGTACTACATTAACTGCTAATTTGCCATCAGGCAGTACAGTAACTGTCCAACGAAAATGGATTCCTAGTATTGGAACTAGCCCAGTATTGTCTAACCAAGAAGTTACAGACACAATGGATCTTTGGAGCCTTATACTGGGCTAAAAATCAAAATATAATAAATACTATTACTGTAAAAGTTGACCAAACTTTTACGATATTCAACTGTGGTAAACCCGCAATGTAAGGTGGTTAACCGTGAAACACGGGGTACAAAGGAGCGTAAATGGCTGTTGGTCGAATCTCAGGTCCGCTCTTAAAGGATAATTTACTTCGTAACGGAGTAAACCTGGCCTTTGAGACGAACTTACTTTACTTAGATGTTAATAGCCGTTTGGTAGGTATTAAAACCGCATCTCCTCAGTACCCATTAGATGTTAACGGAACTACACGTAGTACAAATCTTGAAGTAACTACTCAATCTAACTTAGCTACATTTACCGTTACTAATAATTTAATTAGTAGTTCAGAAGGCTCAATATATATTGAACCAACTGGACTTAATGCAGTAGTTTATCAATCTCGAATGTTAATTGGTACTCAGTTATCAATTGATGGAAATACAATTGCCACGCTTGGCACTAATACTAATTTAGAAATATCAACATCGGGTTCTGGTCAAGTAAACATTAATTCAAATGTCAATGTTTATGGAAATCTTCATGCTACTGGAACTATAACTGCCGACGGCAATATTGTAATTGGCGATCAAAGTACTGATACAGTAACATTTACTGGCGAAGTTAGTAGCGATATTGTACCCAGCCAGAACAATCAATTTAACCTCGGCTCGCCTAGCCTTAAATGGGCAACTGTATATTCAAACGCTGCCGCAATTGACACTATAACAGCAACTAATTTAACAGTAACTGACTTTAAAACTGCCGGATTGGATGTTAGCGGTAGCAGTATAACCACAAGGAATATTGATGACAATATTAATTTAGTTACTACTGGATCAGGCGGAGTGGTTGTTGGAAATTTAAAATTTGTTAATAATACCATAACCAATACTGTAGCTGGCGGGGTAACTCAATTTGTTGAAACAGGTACCGGCTATGTGAAATTTGCAGGAACTAACGGCGTAGTAATTCCAGTAGGAACTGTGTCTGGAAGACCAACTGCATTATTCAGCGAACAAGGAATGATACGTTATAATAACGAATTAAATTTAGTTGAAATGTGGACTGGTACATCTTGGTTTAGTGTTGCAGGAAGTTCTGCAGGTGTGACTGCTGATGTGGCCAACGACATTGGTATTGCACAGACAATAATTTTTGGATAAGAATCATGACCACCTATTTTAGAACAAAAGTAAGCAAAGACATAGGAACAAGCCCAGTAGTGTTGTTAAGCACCTCTGCTTCAAATATTTTTACAATTATCGGATTAAGTTTAGCAAACACAGCAGACGAAGATGTAATTGTGGATGTTACAATCACAGATGCAACAACTACTACAGGTTATTATATAAAACAATTAATAATTCCGCCTTATACCAGTGCCAAACTGGTACAACAAGGCGAAAAAATAATACTGGGAAATAGTTGTAGTATTAGTGTGGTAAGTGACACCGCAACTAGTGTAGACTCGATTGCCAGCTACGCAGAAATCGCATAAGGAGTAACTATGTCTTCAAGCAATTACTTTTTTGGAAGAACAAAAGAAGAACAAATTGGAACAAGTCCGCAATATTTTTACGGACTTCGCAGGAACGATGACGGCGAATTATTTTTAGCCAGAGTCAATCAATTAAGTCGAGTTGATTCGTTACAAGTTAACGGCGATGGCGACATTGCAAATAACTACGAAAATTTTGAAGTGGGCACCGATTTTTATGAAAATAGAGATGTGTATCACAATATTGTTTTTAGCAATTTAATTTACGAACAATATCGTTGGGACGATCGTAGTATGTATTATTATGTCAACACTAGCGGCGACTTAACCGCCCGAATAAATACGAAGTACAGTTATCCAACAGGGATTTCAGCTTAAAAATAACATAAAGAGTAGAATATGGCCGATTTTAAAATAGCAAGAATTAGATATACCTGGAAAGGTGCATGGGTTGGTGCAACTTCTTATGTTAAAGATGACGTTGCTAACTACGGTGGCAAGACATATGTTTGTATGATTACCCATACTTCTTCTTCGCTATTCCTTCCAGACTTAACAGCCGCAACTCCAATCTGGAGACTAATGTTTGACGGCTATACTTGGAGAAGCAATTGGGCCATTAGTACGCTTTATAACCCAGGTGACATGGTACGTTATAACGGAATTGTTTATCGTTGCCTGACAAGTCATACTAGTAATGCATTACTGACATCTGGTACAGTTGGTGCAGATTCTACTACTGGTCTCGAAGCGGATCAGTCTAATTGGGAAATAGTTGCTAAAACACACTCATGGCAAAATACATGGACAACTACCACACGATATAAAGTAGGCGATATTGTTAAGTATGGTGCAACGGTTTATAAATGTAATACAGCACACAATAGTGCGGCATCAGCATCAGCTGGACTAGAAACGCATTCTTCATACTGGGACATAGTATTAAGACAATCAGAATATAAAACTGATTGGGCAGGATCTGTTCGATATAAAGTAGGCGACATTGTTAAATGGGGCGGAACATTATGGTCTTGCACAGGACAACACACTTCTGTAAATTTTGCAACAGATTTAGGTAATTGGGCTGTATATTTAGATGGTTTGCAATATGAATCAGCCCCGTGGCTAGCTGGTACTATATATCAAGAAGGTGATGTTGTAGGTTACGGCGGATATAGATATCGTGCAATTCAAAATAATCAAGGGCAAACTCCAAGCACAGCTACTTCTTACTGGAGTATTGTAACAGAAAATTATAGATTCCGTGGAGATTGGGTTGCTACATTGTTATCACAACCAGTGAATTATCTAGTAGGCGATGTTGTAAGATTAAACGGATACTTGTATACTGCTATTTTAGACAATACCGGTATCACGCCTCCTAATATAACTTATTGGCAACAACTTAATCTTGGTCATAAATGGCGTGGATTCTGGCAACAAGATGCATTTTTAGCACCTGTAACTTATAGTCTCGGCGATCTTGTTGTGTTTGGAGCAAATACATATGAGTGTATATTAGCTCACGTACCAGACCTTGTTTCAAAACGACCTGACAATGATATTGCTGGCTCGGGTTTGTATTGGATCAATTACTCACTCGGCTCAACAACCAATGTAATGACCAGCCAAGGTGATACACTTTGGTATAACAGCGGTGCGAAAGCAAGATTACCGGTTGGAACTGACGGCCAAGTATTAAAAGTTTCAGGATCAAATGTTCAGTGGACAACACTTGGGGCAGTATTTCCAAATGTTTATTATGTTGCAACATATGGAACAGACACAACAACTTCTGGTTTGACTTTAGATAAACCGTTTCGAACTGTTAGATATGCTTGTCAAAATGTAACAGGGCCAGCAACTATTTTTATTAAAACTGGAATCTATTCAGAACAACTTCCAATTACCATCCCAGCTAATGTTGCATTAGTAGGAGATGAATTGCGTGGTACTGTAATCCAGCCAGCAGCCGGCTATACAGGTTACAATATGTTTTATGTTAGAAACGGCACAGGCATTAGAAATATGACGTTACAGGGACTAACAGGCACATTAGGAGCGTTTAACATTTACCTTACTAAACGTCCGTCAGGCGGTGCCTTTGTTAGTTTAGATCCCAATGGACTCACTGATAGTGCCGCACAAATAACTAGTAAAAGTCCTTATGTACAAAACGTAACTGCAATTGGAACTGGATGTGTTGGGCTTAAAGTTGATGGTGATTTGCATGGTGGCGGTTACAAATCTGTAGTGGCAAACGATTTTACACAAGTGATTTCGGACGGAATTGGATGTTGGATAGCTAACAAAGCTCGTGCTGAGTTAGTTAGTGTCTTTACATACTATAACCACATTGGCTACTTAACTGAAGGCGGCGGAAAAATTCGTTCTACTAACGGAAATAATTCTTACGGTGACTACGGTTCAGTTTCTGAAGGCACAGCCTCAGACGAAACACCTATAACTGGAACTGTAAATAATATTGCAACTCCTGCAACAATTGGATTTGTATTTTGCGACGGCCAAAATGTAATGGCATTTGAATACGATAATGCTGGTAAAAATTATAATAGTAGTACTACATTTAGCATTACAGGCACAGGACTTGGTGCAACTATAAGTTCGGCAAATGTTACCAATGGCGGTGTTATGGAAATACGCCTAGTTGACCCAAATAATGGTTTAAGTGCAGGCGGCAGTGGTTATTTAAATGTTGTAAATAATGCACAAGTTGGATACGCATCAAACGGTACAATTTATTTGTCTCAAAGTGATTCTAATACATCTTCAAATTATGTTGGATTGCGTATTGTCATTATATCAGGTAAAGGTGCAGGCCAGTATGGTTATATTCAAGCATATAACGCAACAACTAAAATGGCAACAATTTATAAAGAATCTACTGGAGTAGCCGGCTGGGATCATGTGATCAGTGGTACGGCAGCTGTTGATTTAGATACCACTACACAATACAGTATTGAACCTCGCGTGACATTTTCACCACCAGGATCTGGCACGCTGGCCCGTGCTCGTGCGGTTGTTGTGTCCGGAAGAATTTCTAAGTTTAGAATCATGGATCCTGGATCAGGTTATGCATCAGCACCTACAATTACAGTAACAGATCCTAATCGAGGAGATCCAGTATCATATGTTGTTCGTATAGGTAATGGTGTATTAGGAACTCCTAATTTTTCAAGCCGCGGAACTGGTTATTTGACAGCAACTGCAACTATACTAACAGGAACTGGTTATGCAGATGCATATCAATACGGATCTTATTTGTATGTTAATAATTTAACAAATATTCCAGGCCCTGGTGCAAACATTACTATAGGCGGATCTCCAACGAACACTAACAATTATAGACTAGTGGCAATTGATAATATCTCTGGTGCTGGCCCTTATGCCGCTCGACTACAATTAAATCCGTCAGTGGATTTACTATACGCACCGGAACAAGGTAACACTGTGACATTTAGAGTAAACTATAGTCAATGTCGTATAACTGGACATGACTTTTTGGAAATTGGAACTGGAAATATTTCAACTACTAATTATCCTTACGAAGATGTATCAACAATCAAATCAGGACATCTTGCAGTTGAAAATGGCGGAGGTCGTGTATTCTACACAGCCACCGACCAAGATGGTAACTTCCGTGTAGGTAATTTATTTAAGGTTGAACAAGCAAGCGGTATTGCTACACTAAATGCTAGTTTCTTTAACTTGGCTGGTTTGACTCAATTAAGTTTAGGTGCTATTGTATTAGGCGGCACCAGTGCAACTATTACAGAAATATCAACAGATGCAACGTTACCAGCTAACTCTGATGGTGTCATTGTTACTCAACGTGCAATTAAATCTTATATTGCATCTAGAATTGGTGGTGGTGGATCCAATCTTTCAGTCAATGCAATAACAGCGGGATTCATTAGTTTTACTAATTCCACAGCTGGTTCAGTAGTAAGTCAAAATATACAAAATACACAAGGTTTTGATCCAGTAACTGGTGCGTCATATGCAATTGGTTTTAAGAGTAAGGTATTATTCACAGGTGGAGTCGATGGCCATATGTTAGCAAATTCGTATTTCATAGCGAGCATGCGTTAAAAATGACAATTGATAAATATTATAAAGTTAAATTTGGAGTAGAAAATGGCAGAATTTAAATTAGGTAGAATTAGATTTGTATGGAAAAATACATGGACCGCTAGCGGTACTACCTACATCAAGGATGACGTAGTAAGATACGGCGGCAAGACTTATGTTTGTATTTTAGGACATACTTCTAGTGCTAATTTTTACACAGATTTAACATCAAATTGGCAACTTTCTGCTGATGGACAAGCATGGTTGGGTAATTGGGCATCTGGCGGAACATTTTATAAAATTGGAGATACAGTTACATGGGGTGGCCAAGTTTATATTTGTAAGACAGGTCATGCTAGCCAAACTTATTTAGAAGATGATCAGAGCAAGTGGGAATTATTTGCCAGTGCATTTAATTGGTTAGGCTCGTGGGCAACTAGTACATATTACAAAGTTGGCGATATTGTTAAGTATGGTGCAACGGTTTATCGTTGTAAAACTAGCCATACTAGTAATTCATCTGCAACATCATTGGGCGGCGGTTTAGAAGCCGATCAAAGCAAATGGGATATTGTTAATCAGAGCTTTGATTATAAAGGAACATGGACTGCAAGCGGAACACGTTATAAAATTAATGATGTTGTTAAAGACGGTGCTGGCTTGTGGATTTGTACAACTATTAATGTATCTGGATCAACTTGGGCTGGCGACAGTGCTTACTGGGCACGTTTTGTCGAAGGTTTAGAATTCTTAAGCACATATAGTACATCAACTGCATATGTACCAGGCGATGTTGTAACATACGGTGGATATAGTTATGTATCAGCTACTAATAACACAAACCGTATTCCAACGGCGTATACTGGAACAGATTGGAATCTTTTAAGTAGTGGATTTAACTTCCGTGGAGATTTTTCAACAGGCACCGCATATAAAGTAGGCGATGTTGCAAGACTAAACGGATATACATACCTAGCAATTCTTGACGGAACTAATCATCAGCCACCAAACTTAACTTACTGGGAGCAATTAAATCCAGGGTATAAGTGGACAGGTACATGGACAACAGCTAATTATGTACTTGGTGATAGCGTTCGATACGGAAGCAATTCTTATGTTTGCGTACTAGCACATACAGGCGTAACTGGAAATCGTCCAGATAACGATGTAACAGGTACATATTGGAATCAGTTAGCGGGCGGTGCTGAAACAGCCGTAATGACTACACAAGGCGACTTAGTGTACTATGGTGGTGCTGGCCCAGCAAGATTACCAATTGGAACTGATGGCCAAGTTCTAACAGTTAGTGGTTCTAATTTAGTTTGGAACACATTTGGCGACATTGCTAACATTTATTATGTTGCTCCTACAGGAACAGATACTACTACAAACGGACAAGGTACTACTTTAGATAAACCTTTTAGAACAGTTAAATTTGCTTGCGATACAGTTGCCGCTGGAACAACTTATCCAATTGCCGACACTAGATTAGTAGCTAATACTAATTGGTTAACACGCGAAATGTATCAGTTCATGATTTATAATAAAACTAATAGCATTTCTCCGTTTAGCCCATCTTCAGTATTTGATGCAACTAAAACTATCAGAGATGCAAAACTAGTTCTAGATGCTATTAGTCAAGATTTGATACGTTCAAGCAATGCTAATACTGTGTCTGTAACTCAGGCATATTTTGCAACATCAACAACTTTTTACAATGCAACAGTTACCGCAGAAATGCCGTATTTTATTTCAGCATTGACATATTTAAAATCAATTGTTACAAATGCTATTAATAAAACAACGCCAGCAACTAATTACCAAACATTAACCAGCTTTAGTCCAGTTGTGACTCAGGTTGTTTCAGGTGGAACTGCCGAAGTGGGAGCACTAACTGCACTTAATAATTTAATGGATATTGTTATTAACGCACTGACAGCTTCTAGTACAGCTGGTATTCCTTTACCAACAACTGGTCAAACAAGTACAATTTTTGTTAAGACTGGAACATATAGCGAAATTCTTCCAATCAGTATTCCAGAAAATACTGCAATTGTTGGAGATGAACTACGCGGAACTATTATTCAACCAACAACTGGTTATACTACTAGTAACATGTTCTACATGCGTAACGGAACAGGTTTGCGTAACTGTACCTTACAAGGTCTAAACGGCACGCTTGGCACTGCTAATAGTTATGGCACACAACGTCCAACAGCCGGTGCTTATATTAGTTTGGATCCAGGTGCAGGTGCAGATGATCCTAGTGTATGGATTTATAAACGTAGCCCTTATGTACAAAACGTAACAACATTTGGTACTGGTGCAATCGGTTTAAAAGTTGATGGATCATTACACAATGGCGGCAACAGAAGTATTGTGGCCAACGATTTTACACAAGTTATTAATGACGGTATTGGTGCATGGGTAACAAATAATGCACGTTCAGAGTTGGTATCAGTATTTACATACTATGCACATATTGGTTATCTATCAGAAAATGGCGGCAAAATTCGTGCTACAAACGGAAATAACTCTTATGGAAAATACGGATCTGTTTCTGAGTATGTAGACAGTACAGAAACAGCAATTACAGCTAAAGTTAACAATCGTGCGGCACAAGCACAAGTTGCAAATACATTTACAAATGCTAGCTCTATCTATAGATTAGAATATAGTAATGCAGGTAGTGCGTATCCAAATTCTGGAACTACGTTTGCATTCAGCAGTGTTAACGGTGTTAATGCTGCCGCAGTCGGCGACGAAGTTAGAGATAATGCCGTATTTGAAAATAGAATGCTTACTACTGGTGCAGGCTATGTGACTATCACAAATACTGCACAAAGCGGTAGCTCAACAGGTATTACGATTGCTGCCTCAGATGTAGCAGTTAGTGCGGCATATTTAGGTATGCGTATTATTATTCCATCTGGATTAGGCGTTGGACAACAAGGCTATTTTGTATATTATAGTTCAGGTACAAAAATTGGTGTTGTTGCAAAAGAAAGTTTTACTCCAGTTACTGCAACTCAAGTAATTGCTTCAGGTGCTAAGATCGTTGTTCCAAGCACAACTTCTTTCTACGTTGGTATGCCTCTTGCATTCACAGGAACTACAATTGGTGGATTTTCGTCAGCTGGTGTAGTATATTATGTGCAAGCAATTGTATCAAGCACACAAATTGCTATCACTGCAACACCAGGTGGTGCGGTAATTGCAAGCGGATTGTCAGATGCAACTGCCAGCACTATGATTATTAATGCGGCAGGATGGGATCATGCTGTTGTAGGAACAGCTATACAATCAACATTGGATTCAACTACAACATATATTATTGAACCAAGAGTTACATTTACTGCTCCTTCATACGCAACAACATCACGTACTATGAGTGCTAGTGCAACATGGTCTTCAAGCACATATGCTAACGGACGATTTGTTGCTGTTGCTAATACTGGTGGAGTTTCAGGATATTCAGTAGACGGTATTAACTGGACTGCAATGACAGGTCTTTCTAGTTCTGCATTTAATAGTGTTGCAGCCGGTGCAATTAGTTCAACTACTTACTTTGTAACAGTTGCAGGCGGAACAGGTTCAACAGTATCTTATTATAGTACAAACGGAACAAGCTGGACAGCAATGACTTCATTGTCTGCCGCTAACTGGACTGCTGTAGCATATGGTAATAGTCGATTCATTGCAATTTCAAACGGAACAGCTTCTGCATATAGTGCAAACGGAACAAGCTGGAGTGTTGGTGGCACACTTGCCAACAATACATGGACTAGTATTGCATACGGTACAGGTCCTGCACTATTTGTAGCTATCGCTGGCGGTACAACATTATCAACAGCAGCCGCATACAGTATTGACGGAGCATCTTGGACAGCAAGCACATTGCCACAAAGTGCCTACTGGACAAGCATTTCTTGGGGTAACGGACGATTTGTTGCAGTTGCACAAGGCGGCCAACAAACGGCATACAGTCTAGACGGTATTAACTGGACAACTCCAAATACATTACTTCCAGCAATTTATGCTTGGAAAAATGTTGCTTACGGTCAGGGAACATTCCTTGCTACAGCAAGTACACTAACACCCACTGCAACTGCGACATATGCCAATAGTAATCAAATTCAATTGAGTAGCTCAGCAGGTATGGCAACAGGACAAACTTGGGTTCCTACTGCTGTAACGCAATCAACTACTGCTACTGCAACTACTAGTACATTTGCAAGTCTTAGCAATACTTCTGTAACTGGAATTGCCAATGCATCAAATATTCTTTCTCCAGGTATGGCCAACCAAGGCACTATTACAACAGGAATGATTATTGGTGGAAATGGTAGTGGTAATAACGTAGCATCTGCACAAAATATTGCAATTACTGGTGCAACTAATACTGCTGGAACAGTAACATTAACATACAACGCACAAACTGAAGCATTAAGTGGAGTTACTACTACTGGAACAGCTGGACAATTTGCTTGTACTGCAACAACTGCTCCGTTAATTGCTGGTCAAACAATGACTCTTAGTGGTACATTAGGCGGCGTTACAATTACTGGTTATAGTACTCCAACTACATACTTTATTTTACAGACTAACGGGTCAACAACATTCCAGCTAGGCGGAGGAACTGCGGCAGCTGGTCAAACGTTCACAACTACTGGAACTACTGCATTGGGTATGGCATCTACCACTGGCTTATTAGTTGGTCAGCGTATATATTTTACTGGTGCAAACTTAGCAAGTGTAGGTCTCATACCAAATGTAACCTATTATGTATTATCAGTAGTTGCTAGCACTTCTATTACAGTAAGTACAACAGTTAACGGCCCAGCTATTACATTCTTAACAGGAACGGCTGCATCTAGTGTGTATGTGTATGAAATTGGTGTCGGTGTAGTAACTACAGCGGGTACTCCAACCGGATTGACCTATACCTACTATAAAGCAATTCCGTTTGCAACAGGTCAAAGTATTTCTGTACAGGGTGTAACTCCAATTACTTATAACGGAACTTATACAGTTACTGGTACCCCAACAGCAACTAGCGTACAGATGACCAATGCAGCCACAACTAGTCAAACACTTTCAGGTGTAGTAATTACTGGAACTGGCGGAACATTTAGCTGTACGTCTGCAACATTGCAAATTGGACAACGTTTAGTTATTAGCGGAACATATGGAGGCGGTGGTGCTATCAGCGGTTACACTGATCCAACTACATATTATATCATTGCTACAAACGGTACGACCACATTTACATTGTCAACTACTTTTGGTGGCACTGCTATTACAACAACAGCTGGTACACCATCGGGATTAACTTATACACTAACTAGCACATTTATTGCAGGCGGTGTGGTATACTCTAATCAATTATATGTTACAGGATCAAACTCGTTCACATCAACATCATCAAGCGTTAGTTCAACATCGTTGACAGTTGGCGGAACTGTAACTGGAACTGTTTCAATTGGACAAGCAATTACTGGAAGTACAATTAGTAATACATTTGCACAAGTGATGCCAGGCAATTTAGGAACATCTAATCTAAGCCTACAAGGTATAACTACCGGAACTCCAGCATTAGGTATGTACATAGGCGGCCCAAACATCCCAACTACTACTTCAATTAGTGCATCTAATTCAAGTACATTCTTTGCTGGTATTGCGGCAGGAACTGCTGTGACATTCACTGGTAGCATTGCTCCAAATACATCAACTAGCGGATCAACTGGCCTGGGCGGAACATTAAGTGTTACATCTGTTCCAAGCGGAACTGGTATTGTTGTTGGTTACGTACTAAGCGGCACAGGCGTTGTTGGAGGAACTTATGTTGCAGCCAACTTATCTGGAACTGCTACTAGTAATCCAAGTACATGGACTGTGAATATTAGTCAAACTGTAGCAAGCACTACAATTACAGCAACTCCAGTTGTTATGACTGTATCAGGAGTTGGTGTAGGTACAGTTGTTCCAGGCACAGTGATTTCATGGACTGGCGGCTTTATTGCACAAAATTTAGGAATTACTAATATCGTTGGAAATGGTATTAGTGCAACTGTAACATTTTCTTCAGTACAAAGCACTGCACCTTTTGCAACTGGACAAGCAATTACAATATCAGGTAATAGTCAATCAGTTTATAACGGAACATTTAATGTAACGGGCTGTACTACAAGTATTGTAACATTTTCTACAAGCAGTAGTTTAACAGGTACAAGCGGCAATGTGACAGCACCGGGAACTTATGTTACTGCTAACTTCAGCGGCTCAGGCGGTGCAGGAACTTATTATGTAAGCCCAGCTCCAACAGCTTCAGTTACGGGCGGTACAAGTTTTACAGGACAAGTATACACCCTAACTTCCCCAACAATTAGTGCAGTATCAATTGTAGGAACAGGCGGTCAATTTATCTGTAATGCTACTACCTTAGCAGTAGGCCAAACAGTAGGTATAATAGGATCATACGGTGGCGGTGGCTCTATTAGCGGTTATGCAACCGGTGCAGTATATTATATTATTGCTACTAACGGTACAACTACATTCACACTATCAACAACTTCAAATGGTGTTGGCGTTACAACTACAACAGGTACCCCAACTGGTTTAACTTATAATTTAAACAGTGTTTCTTATCAAAATAGTTCAATTGTTGGAAATAACTTAATTGGTTATATTACAGCATTTGGTTCAGGATTAGGCGGTGCGGGAACATATACTGTAAGTACACCTATCAGCTCTACTGGTAATATTGCAATCAGTGGTTTAAGTTACACATTAAGCGGTAGCCAAACTACAGCGGCAACACAAATTACAGGTATTAATAACTTAGTAACTGTAACAAGTTCATCTGGTATGGTGGTTGGCGAATCAATTGCATTTACTGGAACTAGCTTCAGCGGTATTGCTCCAAGCACACAAACATTGGCAAGTGTTACTACAACAGGTACTGCTGGCCAGTTTGCATGTACAGCGGCAACTCTTGTAATTGGACAAAAAGTAACTATTACAGGAACTCTGGGAGGTGTAACTATCACAGGTTATACAACTGGTACAGTCTATTATATAATTGGAACAAATGGTACAACTACATTCACACTATCAACTACTAAAGACGGTGCAGGTGTCGTAACTACAGCAGGTACTCCAACTGGAATAACACTAGTTGTTGACGGTACTTATTATATTACAGAAGTTCCAAGTGCAACAGCTATTGGCGTAAGTACTAGTTTTGGTGGTGCTAACCAAGCAGTAACTAACGGTGCAACTGGATCACTATCTGCAACAGCTGGTTCATACCTAGGCGGATTAACTAGTGCGGCAACGTACTATGTTGCTACTATTAACAGTGCTACTAATCAGATTACTGTTAGCACAAGTTCAACATTGAGTCCAATATTTACTGTAACAGGCAACAGCGGTGGTGCATGGACTAGTGCAACTGGATTAGGTGCAGCCGCAAGTAGCCCAGATGGTATTAACTGGACTAGTAGAGCTATTGCAAACAGTGCATGGAATGCATTAACATTTGGTAACACTAACACTAGTTTTACTGGAAGCATTTCAGGAACGACTTTAACTGTCACAAGTGCTCCTACTGGTAGCGGTATTGTATCTGGTGCAGTACTAAACGGTATTGGAATTATTGCAGGCACAACTATTACAGGTAACTTAACTGGATCACAATTCAGCTCAAGTAGTACTTGGACTGTTGGTACCAGCCATGCTACAGGAACAGGTAGTATTACTATTACATCTGGTGCTCCTATATGGGCAGTGATTGCAACGGGCGGAACCAGTGCATTGAGTATTCCAAACTTTACACAAGCACAAGCCCGTGCAGTTGTGGCATCAGGACAGTTGGCAAGTTTTAGAATCTATGAACCAGGTTCAGGTTATACAACTCCTCCAACAATCGCGCTTGGTGATCCAAATGCTACATCGGCCGCAACTTTTACTGTAAGAACCGGAATTGGTGCATTAGGTAATCCAACATTTACCAATCGTGGTACTGGTTATACAACTGCTACAACTCTTGTAACAGGATCTGGTTATGCTGACATTTATCAAAATAGTCAATATATGACTGTTAATAATATGTCAGCTGTTCCAACAGCAGGATCAAATATTTTATTTGCAGGAAATACAACTTATTATAAACTTGTTGTTGTAAGTAGTTTAACAGGTTCTGCAGGTAACTATAGTTGCGTATTACAAATTAGTCCTAACATGTCAATTCCTCTTGCACCAGTACATGGTGTGGCAATTGAAATGCGAATTCAATACAGTCAAGTTCGTTTGACAGGACATGATTTCTTAAGTATTGGTACTGGAAATATTGCGGCTACTAACTATCCAAATATTACTAATCCAGCTATTCCTGCACAAGCAACAGTAGAAAACGGTGGAGGTCGCGTATTCTACACAAGTACTGATCAAGATGGTAACTTTAATGTTGGTGGATTGTTTACTGTACAACAAAGTACTGGTATTGCCACATTGAATGCCAACGCATTTAACTTGAGCGGTCTACAGACACTACAACTTGGTAGCGTTACACTAGGTAGTTCTAATACTTCAATTAGTGCATTCTCAACAGACGGCACATTTACAGCTAATAGCGACAGTATTGTGCCAACACAACGTGCTATTAGAACATACATTGCTAGCCAAATTGGTGGCGGTTCAAGTACAGTTAACGTAAATACGCTGGTAGCAGGAACTATTCAAGTTACCGGAAGTACTATAACTAATACTGCCGGAACTCAGATAAATATAAAGAGTAAAGCAAACTTCACACAGGGTATAGACGGTAGTCCCTTAGCATTAAACTACTTCTTACTAAGATAAACGGAGATTAACATGCCAGCAGCAACAGGAAGATTAGGAACAGCAGATTTAGCAGGTACTATTGGTACAACGTCAACTGTATACACTTGCCCAACAGGGTATTTTGCAGTAGTCAACGTTACAATATGTAACCGAAATGCATCAGCGGTCACAGTGAGAGTAGCAGTTGCTACTTCAAGTAGCCCAGGTGCGGCAGAGTGGATTGAATACGGTACAACTATTCCAGCTAATGCTGTATTAGAACGCACTGGTTTAGTGTTGTCTCCGGGCCAGTTATTAGCAGTATCTTCAAGTACTACAGGTGTTAACGCTGTAGCTTACGGTATTGAAACAAGTACAACTTAATAGGAAATAGATAATATGGGACGTTTTGTACCAGTATTAACTACTTGTATTACTTCAGAAAAGCAAGCGGCTTTTAAGATGACAGCCGCTTGTATGGGCGGTACTATTGCACAAAGTTTGGCATATGGTACTACTCTACGTTATGGTGGAAAAGCATGCTATGACGGTAGACAGTGCTGGCAGTACAAGTTAGTTTTAGATAGACCCGGAGCGTATTGTTTTACAGTTCCGGCAGGCATAGTCTGTGCTCGAACCGTACTTATCGGCGGAGGCGGCAAACCAAAATGTGGAAGCATTACAGCTGATGGCAGTACAGGATGTGCAAGTGCCGCAGGTTCGGGCGGTGCATACAGTGAGAAGAATCATGCAGTAACTGGTGGCTCAACTTATTTTTGTATTAATGTAGGCCGTCAAGAACAAGATACTACAATGAGTTGTAACGGTTCTGCTGTTCACACAGCCGGTGGTGCATCTGGGTGTGTTGCAGGTGTTGCATCAGGCGGTGATTGGAATAGTTGCGGTGGCCAATCGGGATATTCTTGTAACAATTGTGGTGGCTCATACAGTCATTATTGCGGCAGTTGTAAATGTTTTACTCTAACAACATGTTGCGGGTACTGTGTAGTTTATCAATATACTACAGGAAGCCATGATAGCAACCAGTGTTGTACTGCTAACTTAGTTGGCGGTGCCAGTGCAGGTTCGTGGTTAGCACTATGCGGAGGTGCATCTGCATGTACTTGTAATCTTGGTGCATCTGGCGGTGGGGGTGCAATTGCAGGCGGCGGTGCTGGTATCGGCGACTGGATATCTCAAGGATACGCATGGTATTACAACTGTTGTAACTGTATTTGTATGCAAGGTTGCCAATATATTCCAGGTTTCTTATACTGGTGTACAGATTGTCCTCCAAGTGCCCAAGGCGGCGGAGGCACAAGTTTATCACAAACACATTGCAGAAGTTGGGCCAGCCAAAGTTGTATGGCAGGTGTTTGGAAAGGTGGTGATGGCGGCAGAGGCGGAGCAAATCCCAAAGAAAGTCAGGCATGGCATATTGAATGGGGCTATGGTGCATATTGCTCTTACCCATTTGGTTCAGTGTATTGTTATGACACTCATTGCTACGCATGTAGCGAAGAGGGCCCCCAACGACAAGATTGGTGGGATATTCATGATATGGCAGGATCTGGATCACCTGGTACAGTTGCAAGTAAACAAAATTGTATGAGTTGTAGAGGATATTTCTTAGGTACTCGCCCAAGAAATTCAGGCGAAGGTGCTGGTACAGGAGGCATTGCTACTACATGTTGTAATCCATTAATGATGGGTAATATGATTGGAACAACTGCGGACGCAAACGGCGGAACAGCCGGTAGTCCAAATGTTAACTGGTGCAAAATTTGTCAACTAGGAGTTTGCGGCTGGTGCGATCAAGCATGGTTGATGCAAGATGCACTATTTCCATTCTTTATTACTTGTGCAGGTACACTAGGCGGTTCAGGCGGTGTAACATGGTGCGGCTATACTAGCAAAGCTGGTAAAGGCGGTGGCGGTGGCCAAGCTAAATGTCAATTCTTGTGTGTATGCTGGGGCGGTGCATTTGACTGCTGTAACGGTACTGCATCCACGCCATTGGCATTTCCTCCTTGCTTATTAGACCAACTGGTCAGCAATGCAGGAACTGGCATGGCAATTATATATTATAGGGAAGCATAATAATGGGACGTTATGTAAGCACAGGTATTACGCAAGCAAACGCTTGTACACTGGCAGTAAGCACTACTTGTTATCAAACAACTACACAAAAATACTCGTATAGTGCAAATGATTGCTGGCAAAATAGAATTATTTTAGATACCCCGGGTAGTTATTCATTTACTGTTCCTGCTGGAATTAGCTGTGTACGGGTAATTGCAGTCGGCGGTGGTGGCAAACCAAAATGCACACAAACATGTTGTGGTTATGCAGGCGGCGGAGGCGGTTACGCAGAACGATATGATGCAGTAAATCCGGGTTGTGTAATTTCAGTTGTAGTAGGACGTCAAGAAGCAGATACAACAATTTCTTATACATCACTTGCTGGTGCAAGAACTGTCACAGGTGGCGGAGCAGCTGGCTGCACACCGGGCACAGCATCAGGCGGTGATTGGAACAGTATCGGCGGCACCGGCGGCAAAGGTTGTAACTACTGCGGCGGCTCACTCAGTCATTATTGCGGAACTTGTATTTGTTTCAGTTTAACAACTTGTTGCGGTTATTGTGTTGTTATTGGTGGCGTCGGCGTTGGTATAAATCCAGATCACGGTGCTGATCAATGTTGCAATTCAAGATATCCCGGCGGTGCGAGTGCTGGATGGTGGGGCCACTTGTGCGGAGGTAACGGACAAGCAGCTCAAAATGCAGTAGATATTTATGGTGCCTCAGGCGGTCACGGTGCAACTGCCGGCGGTGGTGGTGGCGTTGGTTACACATTCCGTCAAGACGTTCGCTCTGGTCCTTGCAGTTGTATGTGCGGTTCAGCGAACCAAGGCGGACAAGGCGGTCCGCATCAACGTAATGCTTGTTTCCCAAATGGTGCAGGCGGTGGTGGCGGAACCAAATGGCAGATTTGTACTTGTTGCGAATGTCAAAATACGATGAATTACGGTTGCCAATGCGGATTCTGGATTGAAGGCCATGGTGGCTGGGGCGGCTTTGACAATCACACAGGAGTTGGCGGATGTATTGATTGGGATTGTATCGGTTTCTACTGCGGTAATTATGCTAGTTGTACAATGTATACTCCACCAAGTAAAGATCCAATTATTCATCCTTGGCACGATATCCACAGTATGTGTGGCAGCGGGTCGGCTGGCAGAAGCCATCATAGAGATAACGACTTTTATTGTGCAGCCATTGTGTGGGCTACACGAGAAGATCAGACGACACGTCCAGGAAATGCAGGTGAAGGTGCAGGAACAGGTGGCGTAGTATTTGTCTGCTGTTCTAACCAATTTCACTGGAACAATAATACACTATGTGTAAATTGGCCGTTCTTATGTTGTTTAGGATTGTCAGGCAAAGTGTGCTGTTCAGATAGATTTGCAACAGCACTGTTCCCTAACGTTATTAGTTGTGCAGGAACATTGGGTGGTTCAGGCGGTGTGGGTGTTTGTAACCATGTTTCCAAAGCTGGTAAAGGCGGCGGTGGCGGTGTATTTAGAAATTACATTATATGTGTATGCTATGGTACAGGCTTTGATTGCTGTAATGGTTCAGGTCCATTACTAGCTTATCCACCAAGTGAGTTAGACTGGAGAGTTAGTAATGCTGGAACTGGCATGGCTATTATCTATTGGAAAGATGCTTAATAATTCAGGAGAAATAAATGATTTGGGCAAAAATAGTAAACGATGAAATCATGCAAACGCATGACGAAGATCCTTCGGGATTATGGCATCCAGATCAGATCGAAAAAAACGATCTGCCTGGATATTGGGAACAAGTTCCCGACTATGTTAATGTTGGTTGGAAATTCAAGAACAACGAATGGATCAGTGGCGGCCAGTGGCTTGAAGAGCACATAGCTGAAAACCCACCACCACCACCTGGCCCACCACATGCCAATTGGTCCCATTTTGTAGTTAAAGATAATGGTGACAGTGTCAAATTAGGATTTGCGGCAGGCCCAAATGGAATATGGGATAGTTACAGTTGGTTAATCAACGGTAAGGAATATGGACAAGAAGAATTTGTTGAAGTTGAATTTGTCAAACAGGTAACAGAAAGTGCTATCGAAGTAGTTCTATCAGTTACTGGGCCTGGCGGCACAGTAACTAGTGATCATAAAGATATGCCTACCATTCCGGCAAAACCAATATCTTTAACACCAGTTACTATTCCTACAGTTTAAATAAAATTAGGACCGTAAAACCAACCAAAAATTGCATATCTTACACCTGATGTAACTTGTGTGATCCGATGGGGAAGAAATGAGGGGAGAACCAAAAGTTTTCCCCTATTCTTTTCTATATACGTGTTTCCTAGCATCTCAAAATTGCCACCTTCAAAATTATCATTCAACATCAATGTAAAAGTTATTTTACGTTGATCGTCACCAGGCACACAGTCCATGTGTAATTCTTGATAGTGCATTCCTGTTTCGTATTTTGCAAAAAAACAATCAGATTTGAGTGCATTAACATGAAATTTATAATATTCAAAATTAGCAGATAACACTTGATCTCTTAAACCTGGTATTTCATTAATGTCAATATCTTTTATTTTGACTGATCGATATGATTCATTATTGGCACCTTCTTGTGTTTTTAATTCTAAATCATTATCATATTGATTAATTAAATGTTTACAAACATCTTCTTCTAATAGAGATTTAGATAGTACTCTAATTTGTTCATACATAGATTGATTATAAAACTGTGGCGTTGTCATAAATTGCTTCCTTAGTGTAGTACTTTGAATAATGATTAACTGTTGCGATTTCCATATTGATTGCTATTCTATAATCTGTAGAAGAGTGATATTGTGGTTCGTGAGGAACATGGCTGGGCATTATGATGAGGTCACCTTCTTCCGGTTGAAAAATACCAAACAATTTTTCATCCTTTACCAATGACAATCCGCCTTCGCTGTCAAGTATATCGCCGGGCATTTTTAAATAGTATATGGCATTAATAGAACATGTACCTTTATGATCGTGCATGTTTGTTCTAAAACTATCTTTATTATAAACATTTGCCCAACACCACGATCTATTTTTTGGTGCCAGTTCTAATTTTCCAAATACCGTTTCTGTACACTCCAGCATGTGGTTATATAACTTTTTAAAATCATCATATCCCACAGTGTCTACAACACGAAATGTGTATCCACCGTAATAATTTCCAGTATCTTTTTGTGATAAAACAGCATCAATCATTCGCTGTCTAGTAATTGCATCTACTTCAAATCTTGTTTGCAGTACTTCGGGAAAATCTGGATTGTAAATCATGCTTTAATATTAAAACTAATAATAACACGATCTTCGCCTGACATATTAGGTTGTGATTCGTGTTTGACATATCCAGGAAACACATATACTTTACCAGGCATTGCTGGCATAATGTGTCTGTTATTGCCCCGCCATTTGGTATTAGCTGGCTCGTTTGTTAATGAATATTCTTTGGGATCTGTAAATATTAAATCACCGCAATTAATATCTGCTTTTACATAGTACACTCCACTCCAGTGACTTGATCCGTGATTGTGACTAGGAACCCACGCACCTTGCGGGTAAACACTTGCCCAAGAGTTTTCAAAACTCCACTTGTTCACAAAGGGTGATGATTCGGGAAAATTTAATTGTTCAAAAAACTCTGTAATTAACGGAGTGATTAATTCGTAAAATTCTTTAAAATTAGGATTGTCTACCAAACTTGAATTATTAAATGAACTATATCCAGTACTTGGTTTTGGATTGTCGGTTAATACAAAGTTATTCCACTCATAACTCAGTAATCGTTTATCATCCATCTGCTCAAACATACTGGTTATATTGCTATACAATGTTGAATTTAATTCTTCAACATTGTCAAATTGAGCTTCTAGTATAGGTGTGCTGAATGCATTAACAATCTTCTTCACAGAAATCTCCAGTTCTAATAGTTTACTTTCTTTGCCTGCATATATATATGCCTATGATATCACTTAATAACAAATAATGGCAAGACTTTTTACTTTTGGTTGTTCGCTCACCAGATATGTTTGGCCAACATGGAGTAATATATTAGCCACACATCCACATTTTGAAAATTTTGAAAATTGGGCCGTATCAGGTATTGGCAATTTTGCAATATTTGAACGTTTAGTGGAATGTATAACAACAAGAAATTTACAACCAGACGATGTTGTCATAGTGCAGTGGAGCGGAATAGCCCGGCACGACACATTGTTAACATCTAAAGGATGGGTTCCTCAAGGCGGATTAGTTTACTCTAAAGTTTTTGATACTGAGTGGTATAAGAATTTTTTTGACCCAGCTGCGTATTCGTTCCATACCTTAAATTTTATTACGGCAGCTCAGACTTTGCTGAATAGTGCTAACTGTACATGGAGAATGACAAGTATGCATAATTTATGTCTGGGTGACCTTGATAGTGAGCATCCTCCTTTGCCAAAGTGTGATTTAAAATGGACAGCATACGACAATATAATTGACCGACAATATTGGATTGAAAGTATAGGATTTAATACTGAAGATTCTGAAGATTTACACGAATGGTACGACAAAGAAACAGATTCAGCACCGTGGAAAGATTGGCATCGTACACCGGCACAAAGTTGGGCGTGGGCAACCACACACCTATTACCTAGCTTGGGGTTAACAGAAACTCAAGAACAGAAAGAATTAATCGTGGAAGTAGAAACTTTTACTAGAAATTTAAAAAAACTAAATCAAGCATATTTAGAAAATACAAAAAAGTTTGAATGGTTTGCCCATCAACAAAAAAATATTGGATATCCTTATTAATGAAAACACTATATGCAAACGGCGATTCTTTTGTATTTGGAATGGAAGCACTAGAAGATTTTAGCAGGGATGAAAATAACAAAGAATATTCATTTGCTAAACATATCGCGGTTGGTTTAAAATGTGACACATATATAAACAATTCGTATAACGGTGCTACTAATGATTTTATTTTTAGAAATACTATTTTTGATCTAATAGAATTAGAAAAATCTGGAGTCAACCCTGAGGATGTATTTGTTATAGTTGGATGGTCTAGCCTGCATAGAACAGAAGTTGATGGAACAGCTTGGTTCCAAAAGATTCCGCACTTTAACGAAAATCTTAATAATATTTTAACAAATCAACACGCTCCAATCGAATTTAGAGATTTTGGCACAATGTTTGTTAATCCAACTTGTGGTGTTGTTATTGGTACTAACGAAAAACTGTATAGTGTTGTTGATGATATTGTACCATTTTGCGTAGATTTTTTATGGACAGATGGTCTCCAACTTCCGCAACAAGAAGCTAGGATCATTGCATTACATGAATTTTTAAAATCAAAAGGATACAAACATGTGTTTATAAACACCGTTGATAAAGTAAGTTATAAGGTTATTGACACAGATTGTATTAATTTTTACAAAATGCACTCCGAAGCATTTTATAATTGGGCATCAACTACCCATGCAGGGAAACAACGAATGGCTTCTCATTATGGTGCAGAAGTATACGAAGAATACGGCAAAATTTTGCTTGACTATATATCAGAAAACCTTGTATAGTGCTACATGGCAGTATAAATATCCAGACTATAGGAATCATATGAAAAAAGTTGTCTTTATAAATGGCGGTGCAGGTCGCGTTATTGCAAGTATCCCTGCATTAGAAGAACTAGATAGTAGAGGAGAACTAGCAGGAGTTGTTTGCGAAGGTGGATTAGAGATGTTTTTAGGACATCCAACATTGCAAGCCAAGGCTTGGGACGTTAACCACAAGGGGTTGTTTGAAGATCTTGTCAAAGACAACATTTGTATCAGTGCGGAGCCTTACAGAGATCACGAGTATTATAATCAACGTAGCAGTTTACAGCAAAGTTTTTGGTGGGATATTTTAAGTGAGCGTACTGATAAAAATCACAAACCCACATTAATTTTAAACAAGCACGAAGAAATGGCAGCAGTTGGCATACTAACACAAGTAAAACAACAGCATCAAAAAGAAAAGACAATTGTAATCCAACCATTTGGCCGTAGCAGTCAAATGGGCCCGGGTATTGTATATGACGGAAGCAGTCGTAGTATTGAACAAGCAACATTTATGGAACTTGTTGCAGAATTATCCAAAGAATACAACATGATTTACATGGGTGAGCACAAATTAGATGTTATAAATTTGCCATTATTCCAACCTCAAGAACCAGTTCCCTTGCGTGTGTGGGCCGCAATTATTGAAAGTTCTGATTACTTTATTGGATGCGACAGTGTGGGACAACATCTTGCTTACACATTCAATAAGCCAGGTACAGTAATTTTAGGAAGTACATTTGGAATTAATGTTTCATTTCCTGAACATTTTAATATTGTTGAAAAGAAGGGTGCAACAAAAGTATATAGTCCTATCAGGATTGCAGGTTTTGCAAGCGAAGAAGCTGACCGCTTAAACGATACTTTAATGGATTTTAGTAAAGAAGAACTAAAGTCTATTATTGCTAATATTAAAGATCATATTAAGAAAACAACAAAATAAGGACATATCAGCATGTGGTTAATGGCTATTAATGTAGGACATAACGGGGCTTGTGCTCTTTATGAAGATAACAAATTAGTGTATTATATTGAAGAAGATCGACTTAGCCGTATGAAATACGACGGTAATCCTTTTCTAGGAATGGAAGAAGCATTTAAATACACCGATCATATTGATTTCTTGATTTTATGCGGAACAAGAAATGCATTTGGACAAGTTCCATGGACAGCTGAGGATGCATATACTTGCTATGTAAGGAAGAAACAACCGGGTCATAAGATGGAAACTATTAAGTTAGGCGACGATCACCACCTAACTCATGCAGTTTGTGCATTTTATAATTCAGGATTTGATGAAGCAGCCGCTATTGTTATTGATGGGGCAGGTAGTGGAGTAGACTTGCCTGAAATGGAAGGTTTAAAACACGAATCGTGGGAAGTAGAATCCATTTGGAGTTTAGCATATCCTGCAGAGATTACTAAACATCTTGTCCACTACGGAACTAATTTGGTAGATAGTTTCAGCTTAACCGATAACGATGCATATATTGAAATGTCAGATGGCCATGGCATTACTAAAAGCTACGAGGCAGTAACACAGTATCTAGGATTCCATGCAATTGAAGCAGGAAAAACTATGGGTATTGCACCGTACGGCAAACCAAACAATAGCATTAAAATCCACGAAGGTAAATTTAATAATCGTAATTTGATCAAACCTAAATTTCCAGCAGGTAATGTAATTCGTTGCGATTTAAATCCTGACCTAAAAGAGCACGAAGGCGACACATCTTGGCACACGGACGAATCTGCCATTGATGATTTTAGAAAAGATCTTGCCTACGCTGTACAAAAATCTACAGAAGAACGTGTAATTGCCTTAATTAGACAGGCAATAGAAATCACAGGTAAAAAGAAAATTGTAATGGCAGGTGGTTATGTTTTAAACTGTGTTGCTAATTATGAATTTTTAAAAGAATTCCCAGATGTCGAATTTTATCATGAGCCAGTTAGCCACGATGGCGGAACAGTCATGGGTGCTTGTCAGTACGTGTATAGAAAAATTACAGGAAACATTGAACCAACTCCGCTAACATCCTTGTACATTGGCCCTGATAGATCAAGTGAATATGCAGACGCAAACTTTGACGGATTTACTGTATCAGAAACTACTGCAACTGCTGTAGCTAAATTAATTGCTGACGGTAATATTGTCACATTGTTCCAAGGCCGCAGTGAAGCCGGGCCACGTGCATTAGGTAATCGTAGCATATTGTTTGACCCAACAGTTCCCGATGGCAAAGATATTGTTAATTTGGTCAAGAATCGTGAATGGTTCCGTCCATTTGCAGGATCATGTCTTGCAGAACATGCATTAGAATGGTTTGACTTGGCTGGCCGAAAAGAAAGTCCAAGCATGATGTATGCAGTCGATGTTCTTGAAGATAAACGGGATAAAATTCCTGCAATTACTCACGTAGATGGAACTTGTCGTGTGCAAACAGTTACACAAGAACAAAATCCTCATTACTACGAGTTGATCAGCGAATTTAATAAAATTAAAGGTGTTCCTATTTTGTTTAATACTAGTTTCAATCTTGCAGGAGATCCGCTAGTAGAAAAATTAAGCGAAGCACTTGATACACTAAAACGTTCTAGTATGCAATATCTATGGCTTCCTGAAATTGGAAAGTTACTAGTGAAAAATGAATTACAAGAAGTTTGATGAATAATTTTTTTAACTTATCTACAAATTTAGTTTTAATCAAAGACATGACTGATGAGATTGATTTTGATCTTCTTCGGTCAGAGTTTGATAAACTTGAATTTAAAAGAAACTTGCATAACGATATAAGTCTTGATCAATCATTGTTTGATAGGCCTGAATTTACTGCAATTAAAGAAAGATTAGAAATTGAATGTAGTGATTATTTAAAAAATGCCTACGGTGTTGGGTTATTTGAAAAAATAGAAATTACAAATTCATGGGCTAATAAGGCCACTGCGGGAGGTAGTCACCAAGATCATGCACATCCGTTTAGTGTTATCAGCGGAGTATTATACTTAGACGATAATCCTGATAATTTAAACTTTACTATGAATACCACTTTTCAAGAAATTCCTTGCTATTTGTACAGAAAACAATCGCAAGCGACAATACGAGATTTAGCTGGAGATGAAACTAATTTAAAAAATCATTTGTTATTGGTATTATCAAACGTTGGACATCAAGTACTACCTGGACAAACTGACATGATTCGTAGAACTATTGCATTTAATACGTTCTGGAAAGGAAAGACTGGATCAAAAGACGATGTATTAAATTCTAGAGTATTTTAATAAAAAAGGAGCTAAATGCTCCTTTTTTTATTCCAGTGAGTTTGCAAATTCTAGCAAACTACTAAACTCTTTTACTTTTGTTTGATGAGTTAATTCAAATGCTTTTAGCTTGGATTCAACATTGGGATTCTTAATCAAAATTGGAACTGCCTTCATTTTTGTAGAAGCTTTGACGTCGTTTGTCTCGCTACCCACAAAATAAACACCGTCCCATTTCATATTATTTTCTGATTGTGCTCTTTCCCACATGCCAGTATTTGGTCTGACATACGGATCGTTTTTATCGGTCCCGGGTGCATAATATACATTACGAACTTTTCCGCCCACTGATTCGATAAACTGTCTAGCACCTGTAATGATATTTTCAAAATCGTGCATTTCTAAAGCACGGGTTCTGCTAGCAGGTTGTCCGGTAATTATAATAAAATCATAGCCTTTTTGCGATAGCAATTGTATTGCTTTATCGACATCATTTATTGGAGATACTGGATCACCGGGTGTAAATATCTTTGTATTGTCAACTAGCACATTGAATAATCCTAGCCCTATAATTTTGCGATTTGACTGCATTTTCCAAACTTCTTTGAAATACTCTGTATAACGACCCATAATAACTCCTGTAATATACTAATTTAGCATTTCTAGGACAGCTTGTCAATAATCCCGAGTATGAATAAATACACTGTACCGGCGAGACTATATGAACTTTTCTGATTATTTTTTAAAAGGTTTAAGAAATACCCTTAAACTTAAGAGCGGCGTTAACATGTCCTTTAAAGGGACAGAGTTTCAAATTCCCGCGGCCACAGTAATCGACACTTGGTTTATTGTAGAATTTGCAACAGCTACATATGAAATTATTGCAGAATATGGACATGATGATGTAGAACGTTTGACATTATCTGTAGCATCAAAAGTTGGCCAAGTGAGTCTAGTAGAGCAAGGTCGTAGTAATTTAGGTAAGGATTTAGTAAGATTTACAGCAACCTCAGACTCATCTAAAGTTACTATTACTGCAATTCCCTACTATCAAGATGACGGAGTAACGCCGCTAGTAAATGTTAAACTAACACTAAAAGCAACATATTCTGAAAGAATTATACCGTCCGCTATACCAACTATAGTTGGACAATCTGGTAATACAGGCGGACAGCGTGGGATCGGACAAAATTATACAGGTAGCAATTTAGCTGATGGGTTTTTACTATTTGACGACAACGGACTAATTGCCATTAGTAATTTTACTAGTATTACATCACCGTCACAACCTACATTAACTTCTAGTTTTATATTAGAAAATTTAAATATTAACTCAGTAGGATCTAATATTGGTATTACCACTAATGCAAGTACTAATAGTATAAACTTTAATCTGAATAGTTTAAAAGGACTAACAGTAACTAGCAGTATTTCTGCTACGCTGCCAGTGTTATCATCAATCAATAATGTTATCATTGGTGCAAATACTGCCAAAGCTGGAACATTTACAACTATATCAAATACCGGTGCAGTAAATCTAATTCCGTATAATACAAATGTTGTTGCATCGCCTTCGGGTACAGGTACAATAACCGTAAATCCAACAGTAGCAGGAACTATTAATAACACAAATATTGGAGTCACTACTCCTAGAACTGCAAAGTTTTCTGCACTTGACATAACTGGCACTACTTTTAGCAGTAATCAAGTAGTGACACGCGGTAGCATTATACCGCAAATAATTTCTGGAGTAATTTAATGGCTAACGGCTATACCTATATCACAGTACCAACACAAACAACATTGTCGTTAAATGCAACATCAAACACGTTAAATATAACTGGATCAAATGGTGTTACAATAACTACTAATACTGTAACAAACACACTTGCATTTAGCCTAGCTAGTAATTCTCCTATCCCAGATTTATCTGTTAGTAATTCTTTAACTCTTAACCCAAGCACTATTGGAGCATTGGATAATATTATAATTGGTGCAGTAACCCCGCGCGGTGCAACATTCAGTGCGTTGACTACCACTAGCACAACAACATTAAGCCCAGCAAATGCTAACGTCACAATTAGTCCTACTGGCACCGGTACTATAACAATTAATCCTACTACTACTGGAAATATTGATAACATGAATATTGGAGCAAGTACAGCAGGCACTGGTAGATTTGCATCTGTAACAATCACCGGAGCAACAGGGAATACACCAACCAGTGCAGTTACTAAAGGCGGTGTCGCCGCACTGGTTGCTGCCTACGGAGTAGCATTAAGCTAAGGATTAATAATGGGAACAGTAAATCAGTTATTTAGGTCAAAAACAGGGTTTGTTAGTCCTTACTTTGCAGTAGATGGTGCTGGCAACTTGTTGACACAAACCATCACTGTAACTGGTAATCGTCTTGAATTAACAAAAAATTCGTATGTTAGTTACAATGGAGCACCACTGTTAACCGGTACATCACTCGGCTCGAGTGTTACTAGTATTCCAGGAACACTTACTGGATTGACAATTTCGGGTGATATTAATATCACTGGTAATATTAATATTCAAGGAGCGGTTGTTACAGGAGGCCCACAAAGTAATGCGACTGGTGAAATCAATAATGTTAATATAGGAAATTTAACACCAGGTACTGGAAAATTCACATCACTTTATAGTACTGGAACTTCAACAGTTAGTCTTACAAATACTGGAACAGTGACAGTTAGCCCAACTGGCAATGTTACTATTAGTCCAACTGGGTCTGTTACAATTGGTGCCACAACAGGTATATCAATTTCTGCAAGTTCTGTTACTATTAGCTCAGGAACAACTGGTAATCTTGATAATATTGCAATAGGACAAACCACAGCAACCACCGGCCGCTTTACTCTAGCCAGATTAACTGCCAATGATGAATTGTTTGGCAACGATGTTACGCAAGCGGCCACAAAAAGATACGTAGAAGCCGCACTTATTATGGGATATTTTGCAGGCGTCAGTGCAAGATAACCATATGCAAATACTCAACCCGTAAATAAGCTAAATAACTTATAATATTTGGAGATGTCATAAATGGCCAAAAGTCAGATTAGAAGCTACATGTTTTCCCCCGGTGCCGCTGGCTCAGGCACTATTAAGATTCCGGGATACAT
>Ga0209084_1000655_pt1 | contig 32138 bp, 27 predicted proteins | sample C_130820_MF_Meta_FD_187309 | JGI IMG/M metagenome (GOLD analysis project Ga0209084, IMG submission 187309) | Freshwater microbial communities from Lake Croche, Canada to study carbon cycling - C_130820_MF_MetaG (SPAdes) (version 2) | ecosystem: Environmental > Aquatic > Freshwater > Lake... | reverse complement strand
AACCCTAACCCTAACCCTAACCCTAACCCTAAATCTCAGTCGAGGTGGCTGTATGTGAGATCCGAAAGGGACGACCACGGGAGTTTCGGATTCTCGGGTCTCGGGATGCGCTATAAGGAAGAAATCTCACGATGACCCCCAGCCTGGCGGCTGGTATATATGGCGCATCGCGAGAATGAGAATGCGCGGGCAAACGACGGGAGTCGGGCGGAGGGGTATTTGAGTATAAAATAAGCAGGAAAGGGGCTCGCGTGTCCTGGATTTGTAGTGCGTCATCGTGCCGGGTCAACCTATGTGTAGACACGAATACCATGTCGAGGGCCCCGGGTGGCGCACCCGATATTGTTCAGAGGCAACAGAGACTAGCTACCGCCAGCGCTGAACGTGTGACGCGTTTGGCACAGTTACGAGAAAGAATCCAGGCGCTGAGTGATAAGTTCGTTGGGGCGCTGGCCAGTCAGAAGATCAGGCGTGATTTAGACGCCCTGAAGGAGAATCCATTTGATGTTATTGTTGAGGTTCAGGATTATTACGAGGCATTCGACGATCCAGGCGGTGCTGAAAAGCATGCTGCTGAGTCGGACTGGAATATAAACAACGAACTAAGACTCATCTTTACGGGGTTTCAGAACCATGACGCTCAGGCATCGACTGATCACATAGTGCGCACTAGTGGGTCGGAAATAGAAGCAGTAAAAGCGGCATATCATTCGTATGTGGTGGCCGAATATAACGAGCGCGCCGCGAACCACGATGCCATGACGGGAGATGGTAAACGCGACTGTGATATCCGCCACCATGCCTACCGCGAGGCCATGCTTGAGGGAGGAAAACGACCGTTTAGAAACCTGGAAGAGGTGGAGAGTGCCATGGAAGCGTTGGCCGCAGAGTACAGCAAAAGCCTAGACGACCTCTTTGCGATGGAGCTAGGTCGCGTCGACCATAACAAAGAGCTGGCCAAGTTGCGCAACTACTATCAGCAAGAGGATGAGTTTCTCAAGGCCACCTTTCAAGCGCTAGAGGAGGAGGAAGAGGAACTTCAGGCCGCTGCAGAGGCACGCATTGCGCGCGAGGAGGCGGCACGCGGCGCGGCGCAAGGACGAGGTAAGCCCCGTGGCGGGTCAAAGGATGGTCCGCCGGGTGGGCGCCTGCCCGTATCCGATCCAGACGAAGGGCATTACGCCGGCCACGAGGAAGTGGAGCCCGAGCCGGCGCCGGCAGCACCACCGGCCGCCGCGCCGCCTGCCGCCGCGCCTCCGCCCCCGGGGGTTATACCGGCAGACCACGTTGAGCGAGTCATCCGGGCCGCAACGGACTCCCATCTGGCAATGCGAGCCAAACTGGAAGCGAGGCTCGAGCGGTCGCTAATGAAGCTACAGCGTGAGCGGGAAGAGCGGGAAGCTGAGCGGGAAGCGTGGCGCCAGGAGAAGGCGCACGAGGCTGAAGAGAAGGCGCAGATCATGTCGAAATGGGAACAGTTGGCCGCACAGCAACGAGGGTTTGAGGAGAAAGAAAAGCGGTACCGCGAACAGCAAGAACGCCTTCGAGAGTACCAAGACAGGGAGCTCTTCGAGCGACCGGTGCGCGAATGGGCCGAACAAGTCAAGGGCAAACAGCACGAAAGCCTGGAAGCTGAAAACGAACGGATGAAGCGGGAAATGGCGGCGCTTAAACGGCACCTGCAAACCATCTCTGAAGGCAGCCTTAGGGATTCTGCTGCACATGCCAGGAATTCTGCTGCACATGCCGAGGAACAGGCCATGCGTGGTTTTTTCCGGGAGGTGCCCTATTTTTCCCGGGAATCACCCGTTATGGTGCGACTACACGAACCCAAGGCGAAACCTGCGGCAAAGCCACCGCTGCCACCATTGTCGCACGAGGCGCTACGGGAAATGCAGGAGCCGGCACCCAGGTATCCGGCGGCTAGACCGCCCCCGCCACCCGCGGCGGCCGTGGAACCGGCGGCTAGACCGCCCCCGCCACCCGCGGCGGCCGTGGAACCGGCGCCTGCACCCAAGCGACCCGTGCGCAGGGCAGCCGCGCCGCCGCCACCGCCACCGCCACCACCCGCGCGAAGGTCTAAGCGCAAGCGGGGCGAGGGAAAGGGAGGAGTCATCCATGTCGATCTGCACGCGTATCGCGCACAGCAGCTCGCTCTGGCGCGCGCCAAGGCACGGGAATATCTGCGGAAGGAAAAAATAGCGTCGGACCCATACCACTACAATAAGGTCAAGGAATCCGCCTTACGCCACCATCGTAAGGTGGGAAGTGGGCTAGACGACCCGGAAATGCCCGAGCCCACTGAGGCGCCCAGTCCCGATGACTACAAGCAGGCCGCACAGGCAGCGTATCTACCCAAGCCTCCCCAGAGCATCAAGGATTTCCAGCTCGTTACTTCCACGCCCACCGTCAAGGCGTGGCAGCGCGGCACGAGCGTCCTCGTTGCGTTCAGAGGAACCAAACCGACGGACCGCCAGGATCTGTACGCGGACAGCCAGATCCCGCTCAACAGACTTGAGACCACGCCGCGCTTCATGCACGACATGGCCACCGTCCAACAGCTCCGCGCCCAGTATCCTTCGCCAGAGTATTCTTTCTATGGCACGGGTCACTCACTGGGTGGCGCGATTCTAGACGAGCTCGCAACCTACGGCTGGTTCAAGGGCGCGCGGACCTATAACTCGGCCATCCAGCGCAAGCATTTTGATCAGCCCAGCCTTGCCGTGCGGCGTTATAACGAGAACGATCCGCTCTACCGTGTCATGGGCCAGTACGCCCAGAACACCGAGGTCAGCACGTCGGATGTTCCTTTAGGCCTCGAGGCCCACGGCTTAGAACATATCCATGAAACTCCGGCCACCGCAAGGCCCGCGCAAGCGCCTGCTGCTGCCGCAACCGTCGCGGAGCGTGTCCAGCGCTTTGCGGACAGCCGCGGCCTTGGTGGGGTCTATCGCGGCGCCCTGCAGCATTTGGGACCGGGCTTTTCTTGGATGCGCGGCGGAGCCAAGCACCCAGTACGGTACACGGACCGCCTAGATGTAGAATATACTGCGCATTCAGGACGCGATCAGTACGAGCGGGATTACACGCTGAACTCGGACGCGTCCAAGGTCATTGCTAAGGTCTGTTGGGAAGTCAGTCCAGGACAGGAAAAGACGCGGCATGCGAATGTTCACTGGCTCGGCATTGATGTCAAGGGCCTTCAGCAATCGGGACTGGGGCGACAGATATGGGACGACCTGCTTGAGACGCTCCTGGAGCAAGGGGTCCGTCACGTTACCTTGGACGCACTTGAGTCCGCTGAGGGGTACTGGACCAAGATGGGGTTTATGCCCACTGGGGAGCATGTGAATTGGGAGGAGGAGGGAAGGACTCTACAGCCCATGCACCAGCGTCTGAGTCACCGCGACCCGGAACGAGAGGGTGAGCTCAGCAGCGAGGAGGAGGAGGGTGGAGGCAAGCTCAAGGGCGGAAACCGCAACTCGGGCTTCATTCAGCGGATGATGGCCGAGGTCAAGATGAAGCACGAGGGCGACGCCGACCCCTACCACTACCCGTCACACCCGCTGGTCGCCCACAGCACCATGAACCGGCCAGTCGCATACGATTTCGAGCGCCAGGAAGAAGACGGGCACGGCGAGATTTCGAATCACATCAGGGCGCACTTCGGGCCTGACGCGGATCACCACCATCACTGGCACGAGAGCGATGACGAGGACGACGAGGAGGAGGATCACGGCCATCCGCCGCGTCGTGAGATGCCGCACCGCCGGGCTCGCGAACCCGAGGCAAGGGCGCATTACGCGGAGGTTCGGCCACGGGGTCTGCACGGTCGTGGAAAGCTGCTTGATCTGGAGGCGTTACAGGGAGGCGACCGAGATCTGAGTGGGGGTCTCTTGAAGCGCGTGAGCATGCCGGCGCCGGAATATCTTTCCGAGCATCAACACCTACTCCACGTTCTACGGCACCCAACGGCCCAAAGCCTTCGGGCCGAAGCCACCAAGCAGGAGCAAGAGGTGTTATCTAAGCTATAGAGTGTTCAATTTCAATGGGTTCAAAAGGGTCTCAGTGTCTATACGAGTTCAGTCCAGCGTGGCGCGGCCCGGGCCCTTGAAGGAGCGGCGAAACGCCGGTGCGCTGCCGTCATCGCCGCCGCCGCCGCCGCCGCCGCCGCCGCCGCCGCCGCTTGACGAGGAGCTTGACGAGGAGGACGAGGAGCTTGAAGAGGCCGAGGCCGACGCGCCACCCTCCTCCGCGTCGTCGACCAGCAGAAAGTCCGTGATGGCCGCGTCCGTGTCCGCCGGCGTCTGAATCGAGACGGCCGAGAAGCCGCCGCCGCGCGCGCGCTTGACGTCCTTGGTCTCCGAGTCGTCCTCCTCGCGCCACTCGACGACGCCCTTGGGCAGCAGCGCCACCGACTCCTGGTTCTCGAAGACGACGCTTACGAGCGAGAGCGTGATGAAGAAGTTGGCCTTGTTGACGCTCGACCAGTGCGAAATCTTGAAGGCGGCGGCGCGCACCAGGCCGCCAGTGAAGTGCTTGGGGCCGACGTTCTCGACTCGCGGGCCGCCCTCGGTCCACTCGCTCTTGGGGATGTCGAGCGTCGACTGCGCGCGGATCGATCCGTCCGGCCCGTAGCCGCGGAAGATGCTGAACTTGGTGTGGTTGAAGTCGAGGGGAACCGTGCGGCGGCGCCAGTTGATGGAGCGCACGTACTCCTCGCCGTCGGCGCGCTGGCGCACGTCGAAGGGCGTGACGGGGTCGACGAACTCCTTCCAGCCGTGCACGCGGAAGCGCAGCTTCTTCTCGAGCGCGGGCGTGCCGTCCGGGTTGAAGGCCGCGAGCGGCGACTGGCGCATCATGCGCAGCGCGCCGTGGTCTGCCACCACCTGCGCCGCCGCGCTGGGCGCCATGAGCGCCTTGGCGATGGCGGGCTGAACCAGCCAACGGTCGAGCATCGTGTCAATGCCCGCCAGCATCTTGTGCAGCTCCGGCGTCATGGAGAAGGCCATGCTGAACTGGCCGCGCGCCTGCTCCTCGAGCGCCTGCATGGTCGTGCACTTGACGAGCGGCATGACGGGCAGCGCGCTCAGCGGCGGGCCGCCCTTCTTGATGATGCTGAAGCCCGCGCGGCGGTAGAAGCCGTTGTCAATGAGGCCGGCCTTGTCGCCGGGGCGCGGCTCCGAGAAGCTCAGCATGCCGCTCCAGTCGCCGTCCTCCGGCATGTCGCCCGACTCGAGGGAGGAGGGGGCGGCCATCTTGACTTGAAGTTGCACTTGACGTTGCAGTACGTGAGTCGAGGGGTAGACTGGGAACGATGCAAACTCGGTCGGGACACGGGCTGACGATCTGTACGTAGAGCTTTAAATCTGTCTCTTTTCGAACGAACCCTCCCGTGACTTAATATGACCGTTGGTAAGAAACGGAACACCGATGCAAAGTCGAGACGCTAGATCTTCCGCACGCGGAAATAAGGATCGATTTCTGTTCACCCTTCATCCGAGACCGAAGACTCTGAGTCCGAACTACTGCTATCCGAGCTACTCGACTCAGATTCGCTTTCGCTCTCCGAATCTTCCTTCTCTTCACCTTCCTCTTCCCTTGCTTCAGGCTTAGCCTCCTGCGGCTTTCCGAATCCCTCCTCTTTTTTTTGCCGCTTCCCGTCGTCTTCTTGAGACTCGTGGTCTTCCCTGCCGCGCTTCTGGCTTTTTTTTCCGTAGGTCCGCAGCATGTAGGCGCCGCGCTCGTGCACCACCACGGGAGGGAAGTTCGGTTTCATCGCCACCCAGCGCGTGGGCAGCTCGTAGCGGATCTTCATGATGTCCTCCTTGTCCGCGCCCGCATATCCACCCAGCAGGTTGTTGAGCTGCTTGAGGCACACGCCGCTTGGAAAGACCACATAGCCGTGGCACTCGCCCAAAAAAAGACGCGTCTTCTTATAGTCCGTGAGCGCGTGCGTCAAAAAAAGAATCGTGCTCGCGTTATGGCGACCGGTGGTTGCGATCATGTTGATGACGCGCATAATCGCCTTGTGGATCTCCTTTTCCTCGGGCTTCGCGCCATCAGCTCCATACGCCTCGATGTCATCAAATAGAAGCAGTGTTTTATCGAAGCGGCGCAACGACGGCACGTCGCCCAAGAAGGTCTCGCCCTTTACCCGCGTAATGAACGGCAAGGCGTCCAACGTGCGGTCCTTCTTCAAGTAACTGACCAGAATGATCTTGCGCTCGGGCCAGAGCGAGTGGTAGCGCGTCGCGAAGTTCTTGGCGAAGTTGCTCTTGCCGCTGCCAGACTTACCACCCACGGCAAACACGTCACGACCAATCGGGTTATGCGTGGGCTCAATGGCCACCTTTTCCTTCGAGCCGTCCAGAGTCAAGGGCGCAGTGGGCGTGTCGCCAGGGAGGGTCGCGTCCAAACAGATGCACATGCCGTCGCGCGGCGTCTCGCCATACAGAACGGCAATCGGCTGCTTTGACTCGTCAAAGCCGGACTTCTTTAGCTTATCTTTTTCGACCTTAAAGTCCTTAATGGGTGCATCATCAATCTCAGCCTCTTGCGGGCGAGTAACTTTTTGAATACTGAGCATTTATATCGGATTAAATCAAGTGACGCGTTGCGTGACGCGACACCGGGCGTAGTGAAATGGGGACGACCGAAACGAAAACGGTGTAAAACGAGAGTCAATTTACTTACCTATTCCTTGCTTCCTCGTCTTTACCGTCGCCTTTCCGTCATCCTACCGCGTCTTCCTTCTACCCCCTTAGTCGTTACGCAGCCTTACCCACCCTTACGCAGGTCTTTTTTAACCCTCCTTTTCAGGTTCCCTCTTCGTTTCGCGCGCGCGCTTCCGGGACGCGCGGGCCGCCTCGCGATTCCGCTCGCGCCGCATCTCGCAGTTGCAGCGCGGCGAGGCAGTTGGTGTCTCGCGCTCGCGCGCCGCCATCGCCGTTGCTCGGCCCAAATCAAAGGCAGTTCGAAAGTAGGCCAGATGCAGGTTCATGATCACCTCGTCAGCGTCCACGAGCCGGGGGCGATCGTCGCGCGCGCGCGGCTGCTCGGGCGCCTCACCCTCCTCCTCCGGCCCATCCTCTGCAGGGCGGGACGCCATGGACGCTGCAAAGCACGGAGAATAGGGCGAGAAAGCAGGGGAAGCGCCCGTGAAACTGTCACGCGATCGTCGGTCCACATCCGCCCGCGAGCCCAATGAGGACCGTTAGCAGCCAACCGGAAACCCCGCCCGTCCCCGCGCAGGTCGAGACGAAAAGAAGGTCTCAGGGCGGTCAGGTTGATCTCGAAGATCCGAGTTTGCATTCCGGTCCGTTAGTGAGTTCGTCCGTGGGACCGTTGGTGGGACCGTTGGTGGGACCGTTGGCGCGAAATTTGAAAATGCCGAGCGTCAAGAGCCGCGCGTACGTCATCGTGCATGTGGTGGACATCCCCGCGGGCATGAGCGCCCAGGAGACGGCCTACGCCTTTGTCGTGTCCGAGCCGCCGGCGGCGCTCGGCGCGGTTTTTGGGCGCGGGCAGCTGGACGCCTCCGCGCACCCGAACCGCCTCGTCTTTAACGGCTACATTGAGTTCGCGCAGCAGCAGACGCAGTTCCGCGTGCAGGCGTGGCTGCCCAAGGCCGACTTCGTGGCGACCGCCATTGACCAGCGCGAGGTGCACGTGGCCGCGTGCACCAACGCCGAGCGGCGCTTCAGCCTCGAGGAGGACGAGGGCCACCCCTTCGTGGCGCGCTACGCGGAGGCGCCCTCCACCACGCACGGCGACTACGTGCGGTGGTCCCTCGGTTCCGGCGCGCGGCCCAAGGCGGGAAATCCGGGCGGCAAGTGGATGGACGTGATGAACCCGGGCGGCAACTCGGCTAAGATGCAGCGCGTCGTGGAGCTGCTGAAGCAGCACGGGCCGCGCTTCGGCCCGGAGGCCGTCGCGAAGGAGGACCCGGGCCTCTACATGCGCAACTTCAACGGCATCGCGCGCCTCGCCGAGGTGCTGGCGCCCAAGACGCGCGACCTCGACTTTGAGCCGCGGCCGTGGCAGGAGGCCTTCCTCGACATCCTCAAGGGCGACCCGCACCCGCGCCACATCCACTGGGTCGCGGACCCCGCGGGCGGCACGGGCAAGTCGATGCTCTCGACCAACATCTGCTGCGAGCACGACGGAATCGTGATGCAGGGCAAGGTCAGCGACATGGCCTTTGCCTATAACGGCCAGAAGGTCGTCATCTTCGACTTCGCGCGGCCGGTGAGCCTCTCCGAGTGCCGCGACTGCTTCGAGCTGGCCGAGGGCTTCAAGAATAAGCAGATTTTCTCGGGCAAGTACCACTCGGGCATGAAGAAGATCGACATGGTGCACGTCGTTTTCTTCAGCAACTCGAAGCCGCCGGACGGCATCTGGACCGAGGACCGCCTGCAGCTTTTCGAGCTGAGCCGCGCGCCCGCCTTCAAGACGCTCTCGGCCTTTGGCGGCGCGCCCGAGCCCGAGCCGGAGGACATCCTGGACCACGCCATTGCCGAGATGAAGCGCCTCGCGCGCGTGACGCACGCGCTGCGCGATGCGCGTCTGGCCAAGGAGGCGGCGGCGGCGGCGGCAGGCGGGGGCGGGGGCGGTGGGGGCAGCGGCGGGACCGTGGCGCCGCGCGGCGAGCACTCGCTCAAGCGCAGCCTGCCCAGCGAGTCGGGCGATGAGGACGAGCACGGAGACGGTTATTAGGTGCATCCCTTCTTTACGCGCTCTCGCAATAACGGATTAGGTGTAGGGTTGAGGCATCCTTTAGGAACAGCGCGGGCAGTTGGCTCTGCGTGGTTCAACGTGGTTCAACGCGTCGTTACCATGGGCAGCCGCGCGTGGCGCGAGTATAAGCGCGAGCAGTACCTTGCCCATGGCGCGGCCCTACAGGAGCAGCAGGATTACCGCGCGGCCAACCATGAGTACGCCCTGCTGTCGCGCTTTAACGCCTCAACAGGCATGCGGCCGCCCAAGTGGTACCCCGAGACGCGCTTCCGTGTTATGCCGGCTGAGATGCGCACACAGACCGGGCCGTACCCGTCGGCCCACCTGCCAGGCACGGACGACGTTGTGTTCATGGAGCCGGGCGGCGCGCACGTCGAAATGGGCGGCTGGCACAAGGGTGAGGGCCTTCCGTCGTGGGCGGACCGGGACTGGATGTCGGACTACATGAAGCTGCAGCTCGCGTCACGCGCCGCCCAGTCGCGCATCCTCGACGGCTATAACGGCCCAGGCGGACCGGGCGGTATCGGGTCGTCCGAGCGGCCCAACCCGTTTCCGTACACGCGCTCCGACGATTCGCTGTCGCTTGGCACCTTTGGCCCAATGCTGGACTTGCTGGAGACGCCGTGTAATTTCCGCTTCCGCGACACGGGCGAGGATGACGCACAGCTAGCAGCCGCCGAGGCGCTGTGCACGGACTTTGCGGCCCAGCTTCAAAAGCTGCACCAAGGCATGAGTTACGCCCAGCTGAATGCGCTCAAGGCGCGTCTTCAAAAGCTTCTCGCCACAGCCGAGGCGACGTATGCCAATGCCGCAGAGCCGCGCAATATGCCGCATTTTATTGGGCTGATGCGGAACCTCGTTGATGAGCTTGCGCGCTACGGAGCTGTGGCCCAAGTTATTGCGGTTGGGCCAAATAACGAGGCGGCTGACGCGCTTTTTCGCCCCGCTCCCGCGCCCGCACCCGCGCCAGATGCTGGGGTCCCCGCTGCTGTGCCGGAAGCTGGTGCGCTTGGCATGGCCGGAGATCCGGAATTGGCGCGCCGGTTCGGGGCTATTGATCAAGCATCCAGATATGGGTACACAACCGGACAGAACCAAACCTTTCAAGATATGGCACAGCATGCGTCGCGCGCGTGGGAGGCGGCAGACGCGGCGCGCGCCCCGGATGCTCCTGAACCCACAGCCGAGTCTGCCCAGGCGATGGAGCGATCTGCACTGGGAAGGCGCCGCGATGACATAGGATTGAGCGCGGCTGAGAACGAAGCGGCTGAGCGGTACGATCTCGAACAGCAGGCTGAGGCCGAGCGAGCCGAACATGCCCGTGAGGAGGCTGTTGCGCGCGATCGGGAAGCCGAGCGTGGGAGATACCAACGGCGCATGGCTCCAACTGCGGCAGAGCTTGAAGCGGCTGAGCGATCTGGATCTGAAGAAACAGCTCCTAGCGCACAGCCCGATCGCAGCGGGTGGTGGCCATCGTGGGGGCGTGCACCGCGCGCTTCCCCGCCGCCCGAGGAGGCTGTTCCGAGTGGGCTTCCGGACGATCTGGCGCGCCGGTTCGGGGCTCTTGACCAAGCATCCAGGTCGGGGCTCACAACGGGGCAGCTGGCACAGCAATCACGCCAGACGGGCGCACCCGCCGCCGCGCCAGCCGCTGCCGCACCGGCGCAGTCGCTGACAGCAGTTGCCGCCCGGTTGCCGGCAGCCCAGGCGCCCCCTCCGGCACGAGCGGCCGCCGCGCCGCCAGCTGCTCAACCGGTTGCAGCTGTATCGACGCAGGGAACGCAGGGTGCTACTGCCCCGCAGGCCGCAGCGGAGGAGCCAGAGATGTCAGCCGAGGCCGTTCTCGCACAGGAGCGAGCCAGGGAGCAGGAGATGCGGAATCGGAGGAGGGCCGTAACATCTGCCGAGCGCGACGCAAGCGAGCGCAGCGCTGAAGTAGCGCGGCAAACGGAAGCGGCCCTCGCGGAAGCACAGCGCCAGCGAGAGCAGGCGGAGCGCGAACGAGCGCAGCAGGCGGCGGCGAGTCTTGCTGCGGCGCAGCGCCAGCGAGAGCAGGCGGAGCGCGAACAAGCGCAGGCCGAGCGCGGGCGTCAGCATGCAGCAGAGGCGCAGCGCCAGCAACAGCGGGCCGCGTCGGGGGGCGTGTATAGTTCTGGTTTGGGAGCGGCTATTCAACATGGCGCGACATCTGCCATGACGGCACTTGCATCAACGGCTGCAGGGGCGAGCGCTGCAACTTCGGCAGCCCTTCAAGCTGCACTGGACGCCCATGCGGACCAACAGGCGCGTCAACTGGAAGCGGCTCGGGCAGCGGCCCAGGCTGCAGCGCCGCGGGAGGCGCCTCCGCCGCCTCCGCCGCCTCCGCCGCCTCCGCCGCCGCCTCGCGCGCCTGTGCGTGGACCTGGTGCAAGGGTGGACGGCCCGCCACGCGCAGCGCGCGCAGACTACACAATCGACCTGGCGCAACTCGGACTTGAAACGGCTCCAGCGCCGCCGGCTCGCGCACCAGCACCCGCTCCAGCTCCCGCGCCCGCTCCAGCTCCCGCGCCCGCGCCAGCTGCAGCAGAGGCTGCAGCGGCGGCTGAACGGCGATCTACCCGCGCAATTGACCTGACAGATGCCAATCGTTCGACTGGACGAGTTCAGTCAAATCTTGGGGGCCCGCGAGTGAGGTATGGCACTCCCGAACAGCAGCAATCATTCTGGCAGCATTGGGCGGATATTGCCCGTATTCCCGCAACCGATGCCGACTTCAAACCGTCAACGGGCACACCAAAAACAAAGGGGCTTGGCGCACAACTTCGTGCGTGGGTTAGGGACAATGTGGCTCGGCGAGACGGCAACTACGTCGCACATGTGGAAGGGTACTCCATGAACGGAAGCGGCATCCCCAAGACCGAAAGCGACAGCGAGGACGGCAATGCGCGCGGGCCGCGCTATGTGGACGCCGAGTTTCTCGCACAGTGGCCGCCGCATGTGGGCGACGACGCGGCCTGTAAGAAGCAGATGCGCGAGGCGCACGAGCTCTACACGCGCCGCGCAATCAGCCGCGGCACGCTCTCCAAGATCCTGTACCTCAACGAGGCCTACATGCTCGGGCACGGCCCCAAGAGCATCTACTTTCTGCGCGGCAAGAACGACGGCTTTCCGGCGCTGTCCACGACCTACTTGACGCGCCCGCCGGCCGGTGGAGAGGAGAGCAAGGTCGGGATGGTCAAGGCGCACCTGCAGGGCAAGAAGATGCCGGCCGACATGGCGAAGCTCTATCTGGGCCTTGAGGTGGAGGGCAGGGGCACGAAGCGCGCGCGCGAGTAACTGTATTCAACCTACTTTACGCGAGTGATCGTGATGCCCTGCAGGCCAGTGTTATAGCCGGTTCCGACGTTGCTCCCGATGCCTAGAGTCCACGCGGTTCCATAGTCGGCTGGGCCTGCCAGGTTGAGTTGAAACCCTAGACTGCACCCATTAATGACAAGGGGGTTGTATCCCGCGCTGTTGACAGCGGGTCCCCACGTCGGGTTTACGATAAACGTGGTAGTATAAACCCCGACAAGGTTCTGGTACTGGGGCCCGGAGCCGGGCACACTGGGGAGTGCAACCACGCAATTGGGTAGATACGCGGTCGCAGTCCCGCTTCCAGTAATTGCGAACTTTATCAACGTTTGGAAGTTGACAGCCGCGTTAGCAGCCGTTCCCGGGAGACTTGGAAGCCCAAGGTAGTAAGGAACGGTCATCTGGTAGCAGGCGTTTTTTACCAAGGTAAAGCTAGCAGGGCTAGGGTTCGTCCTTGTAAAGTTTGCATATGTGCCAACCAACTGTGCGCCCTGGAGCGTGTACTGCGACGTGTCAAGGATGTTCCCACTCACACCTGAAAGGTTGCTACCCCCACCAGGCGCGGGTGCGACCGCGATGCTACTATCTGCCGACGTCACCACACACCCCGGCACCCACGTTGACATCTTGAAGGCTGAAGGGCGTCGTGGGCGTCAACGTGCCTTCTAGTTGGTTTTCAACGGCGGCAAGCATTGTGGCGGGGCTGGTGGCAAAATGGGGGGTGGTTGGGTAGTTGAAACTCTAAATCATCCCGAGCGCCATCAACTGCGACCGCTTCTTCTTGGGCTGCTGCTTGACCGCCTCCTTGCGCATCGGGTCCAGCTCAGGCGGGCCGTGGAACCACTTCCAGTTCGCGCGGTTGAAGGGGTCGAACTCGGCGCTGAGGCGGTCGCTTGAAGGCTTGTTCTCCTTGCCCATCTCAAAGGCCAGTGCGTCAGCGCGCTGGCGCTCGCGGAAGATCTGGTCGAGCAGTTCGCCCTTAGATTTGTCCGTCATCAGTCTTCCCGACGGCATCAGGAAGTCTGCCGCTGAGTTGGTGTGTAAGACCGCGAGGCACTCGGCCTTGGAGCGGTACTCGTAGACCGCGTGCCCTCCCCAGGGAAGGCACGGGGGTAGGGTGTGCGTGTAGACCGTGGCGCTCAGCCCTTCAAGCGCTGAGGCGTGGGCCGCCGAGGCAAAGAGGTGGTGTGACGGCGCCCAACGCGGGTTCAAGCAGCCCGAGGGAAGGCAGCCTGAGGGAAGCGCCATTCTTTTTGCACTCTTTTTTAATAGCGAACCGCAATCACGTCTCCGAAGCCCCACTCCTTGTAGTAGATCTTGAGAAGGCGCGCGAACTCGTTGAAGCTTCCGACCTTCTTGATGATGGTTCGCTCGATAAGGATCAGCTTACAAAGCTGGGGGCACATGAGAGGCCAGGTGCCGCCGCGCGGTGAGGGCGTCTGAGGGCACGTGTAACTCAGAAGCGCGCACTCATAGAAGAGGTCCTTTAGCTCGAGATCGGCCTTTAGATCGAGGTCAGAAGGCATTTCTGCGACTGGGGCGGGAGGAGCGGTCGCGCAGATTACGTACGGGTTAGAAAACTCACACTAAAGCCGCACATACCGACCTACCGTCCGATCCGGTATAGATAGAACGACTGAAAATACGGTCCAACCTACTTTGACCACCCAGTCAGTCCCCGGCCAACCCGGAGAGACGGAAATCCATCGTTCTTTGCTTCGGTCGTAACCACGCGTCACTCCACTTTGCATCGTGCGGGGATGGCCGAGTTTCCCTTCATCCAGGCCGAGCCGGTCGTGAGTGATACCGCCACGCCCGAAGAGACCGACGAGTTTATCCTCTCAACGGCGGGCGACGCGGCCGCGACCTACACAAACCTAAAGACGACCCCGGGCCTTTCAAGCCTCACGGACGGCCTGGCCAGCTCGGTCGAGACCGAGATCAACCGTAACACCTACGCGGGCGACGGCCACTACCGCCCGCTCATTCTGGCGTACGTCATGACGGCCGCGGCCTTCATCACGGGTGAGATTGAGAACACGGTGTTTGACGAGCTCGGCGACTCTTTTTTTTGGCTGCGCACGCTCTCGTGGCACAAGACGCTACCGCCCATGCCCTTTTTTTTTCACCTCGCGCAGCTCAAGTACGCGCAGTCGGGCAACCCGCAGCCCTGGATCCACGCGCTGCTGCTGGTCACCGAGCCGCTCTTCAACACCACGCTCATGACCAACGAGCAGTTTCAGAAGCAGCTCGTGGCCACCTACCTGAGCGAGTGCGTGAGCGCCCTCTCGCGCGACTACACACCGAGCGAGCTCATCGAGCACGTGGCGCACGACATCGCGCCGCACATCCAGTCGCAGGCGCTCTTTGACGCCTTCTGCGAGGCCATCGTGCCCATCCTGCGCCGCTCCACGTCCGACGAGGACATCGACGCGGAACTTGACTACATGAACGAGCTTTTCTCGGCCGCGGCGGTCAAGCGCAATCTCGTGTACGTCCCCACCATTGACTAGGCGTAGCGGCGTAGCGGCGTGCGGCGGCGGCAGCGTGCGCGTGCGTTAAAGCTCTTCAATGTCCTCATCCGCGACGGAGAGCCACGCCGCGATCTCGCACTCGGCAGCGTCGCGCGTCAGCGGGCCGAACACCTCATTGAGGCGCGCGTGGAACTCGTCCGTCGAGACGGCGTTGCACTCCTTCGCGGACGCGATGCGCGCGTGAAGCTGCCCATACTCCATGAGGCGCGCGGGCGTCTGCACGCCCAAGGAGGAAAGGCAGACCTCGTTGCGCAGCGCCCGGAGCGTTTCGCGCGCCTCGCTGATGCGCTCAATCACGAGCTTCAGGATAAAGTCCTCGCGCACCTCGGCCTGCCGCGCCTGCGCCGCGGGGTCCTCCTTGTTCCGCGCGGCCAGCGCCCGCAGCTCTGCGGCCTCCGTGTGCAGGCGCCGCGCCTCCGCTGAAAGCTGAAGCTGGAGGTGGTTGTCGTCCGAGCGCGCGGCGGGCGCGTCCATGGCCAGCCGCGTAGCCTCGGTCGCCGCGTTCTCCTCCTCGATAATCTTCGCGGCCGCCGCAAGCCCGAGCTGCAGCACCTCGCGGCGCGACGCGACCATGAGCTCGACGCGCCGCTGGAGGCCGTAGATGCGCGCCTCGCGCTCCGGGCTCGCGTCGGCCTTGGTGAGAGTCGCGAGCGCCTCCTCGCCTTGGTGCTGCAGCTGCGCGATGTCGGCCGCGGCCACCTCGGCGATCTGGTCCATGAGGCGCTTCTGCTTGCGGCCACGCTTGCGGTCGCGGCGGCGGCGCCCTAGACGCACCTTGGCCGCGTCGCGCATCGCCACCTCGAGCCGCTCGCGGCCCGTCTCGCCGAGCATGTGGTGGATGCGCCGGTGCCGGAAGATGCGCAGGAAGGCCGTTTGCCGCGAGAGCAGCAGCGACCGCTGGCGCGCCACGAGCTTAGCGTTGATGCGGTCCTGCTTCGCGCAGAGCCGCGCGAGCTCGGCGGCCGCGCGCTTCTGGTCGGCGCTCACGGCGCGCTCGGCCACGCGCTTCGCGACGCGCTGCTGCGCGAGCGCGGCGCGCTCGATCGCCTCGGCCTCGCGCTGGCGCTTCTCGCCCTTGGCCTTGTGCTCGCGGCACGGCAGCACGCCGCTGCGCACGCGGTGGAGCGCGGCCTTGAGGTAAAAGAGGTTCTTCGCGTGGTTATTGAGGCCGGTTGTGAAGCCGCGGATTGTGCCCGATACCTTGATGAGCTGCTCGGCCGTGAAGCGCACGTGGGCCTGCATGTCATTCAGCAGCTGCAACATGGCCGGAAAGAGGCGCGCGCGCTCGCCGCGTTCCCCCGCGCTCTGGCCAAAGTCGTGGTCCCACTTGCTGAGCGACACGAGCGAGAAGGCCGTCCAGTGCCGCGCCACGTCCAGCCGCAGGCACTCGTCCGAGAGAATGGAGCGGTCCACGAAGAGCAGCACCTCCTTTTCAACGGCCGCCGCCTCATAGACGCCCACCGCCGGCGAGCCCTCGAGGCCTGCAAGCAGCCCGCCAATGGTCGCCACGCACCCCTCCATCTTGAGCCGCTCGCTGGCCATCGCGGCCTCGAGGCGCGCGCCGAGATCTCCGCGCTCGCGCGCGAGCATGGCAAAAAGAAGCTCCGGGAAAAAACGGCTCGGCTGCGGCACGCGCACGAAGAGGTCGTCCCACCACGCGGGCTTTTCGTTGGCGGGCGCCACGGCCGCCGCCCTGCGCAGCGCGTCCAGCGCCGGCCCCATCACGGCCTGCACCTGCGCCACCCGCTCCTCTAACTCCATTGTCTTTGAAACTCCCGCCGCGTAACGCGCGTGGGTCCGGTGGCGGTTGAAAATTGACCATCACTCACGAGACCACCACTAACCGGGGGCGTCCGACCTAACGCGTCGAAAACACGAAAACACCTCATTGTTGAGCAGCGGACCTCGCCGGCCGCTTTTGAGCGCGTGTGCGCAACCCCGCTTTGTGGTCACGCCCCTCCCCCCTTCCCCAGGGGTCAGGGTAAAGGCGCAAAAAAAGCCAGGGAGGGTGTCTACCGGTTTTCCCTTTGGCAGGGGCCTTAAACCGACGCTTAGGTTGCATTGGACATTGAGCGCAGAAGTAGTACCACTTGTGACACAGAGCCTTCAAGTGATATGAGCCATCCTGCAGGTAGTTCCTAGCACGCCAAGTGCGGTTTTCTTTTTTTAAACCAGGGTCTAACCAGGGACAAGGTCTTATGGACGTGGGGTCAGGCGAGGACACACACCAGATGTGCTAGACTTGGGTTTTAATGGTTGAGTTCTAACCCCCTTTACGATAACCCCCTCGCGGGAGCCTTACAAGGCGTGACCACCTCTCAACACGGGTCAAACAAGAACATTGATGGTGGGTCTAAGCTTTGGAGTAATGACTGAGTCATACAAGAACAATGTTAGAACGATCTAGTATGGTGTAATGACCCTGAATGTACCGAGAGGAACGGAAAGCACTGGACACGCGCGTACTATCCACAAGGCGTAATTCGGTTTCCCGACTACACTACGCCCGACCTAAAAGCAGTACGATCGGAAAAGTTATAAATACCCGTGCTAAAATAAAAAATACCGGTTTTAGCGACCGAGCGCTAAAAAACAATGTGCCGAGTTCGAGCGATGATTTTCACGGACTATCTATAGCGGATCCGCATGGAGTCAGCTTATGTGATCTGACATCTGCCCATGCGAGATCGAGTTACTTCAGTATTTTAACCTTAAGTACGATCGCTTCCCCTCGCAGACACTCTCGACCTAGCTTTAAAATGGTGCGAGTCAAGTTTACACCCAAGAAGGTTGACCTGGCCAAGCTTCGGGCCAAAAAGAAGAGCGACAAAAAGAAGGGCCCCAAGGGCTCCAAGCAGGCGACCCTCAAGACATTCTTTAAGGTAGACTACCGCTACTCGCGCCCTGACCCCAAGGTCATCCTTCCCAAGACCAAGTCTACCAAGCAGCCTACACCGGAGGAGGCCAAGGCCGCCGAGATGCAGCGCCGCCGCGAGGCCGATGACCTGCGGTGGTACAATGGCGCGTATGCCGAGCCTGACTACGCGGCTAACAAGGCCAAGGCGGCTAAGAAGGCCGAGTCTTCCGCGGCGCCCCCGGACCCGCCGGTGCTGGCGCTGCCACCGCCCGTGGCCCCAGTGGCCCCAGTGGCCCCGGCGCCCTACGTGAGCGCGGGCTTCTACCAGCCGTCCTACCTGGACGACACGGAGGACGAGCTTCCCGAGGAGGACGGTGACGCCACGCGGGTGGTGGAGGGGATGGATGGAAAGTAGAGGTTTCAACCAAAGTCTTTTTTTTTGCCCCTTTAGCAAAGCGCGCACTCAAACCGGTCAATCTCGTCCAGTCAGTCGTTACTGCACTTGACGCAGTAGGTGTTGCTATCGCACTCACACCCCGGGCCGACCCTCAGCGGCGACAAGGGCAGCACCAGAGGGGCAGGCACATGGGCGGTTGGGTCGGTTGCACTTGCAGTTGCCGTGGCGGCAGTTGGGTCGGTTGCACTTGCAGTTGCCGTGGCGGCTGGGGAAGCATTTGCAGTTGCCGTGGCTGCGGGGATGGAGTTAGGAATGCGGCCGGTGGCGGCGAGGTCCTGCCACTCGACGCGGCTATTCTTCCTCACCTGGGCAAGCAGTCGCGCCGCCTCTTCGTTCTTGACCTTCTTGGCCGCCTCGCGCTCCGCGGCCGCCTTGATGTCCGCGGCCTCCTGCGCGGCAATGGACGTCTCCGCGACCGTGCCGGAGCGCGCGCGGGCCTCCGTGTAGCCCGCCGCGCCCATGGCCGGGTCGCCCGTGGTGGGAACGACCTCGACGTCAAAGGACTCGCGCCCAGCGTCCGGATTGCGCCAGTACTCCTGCCACTGCTTTAGGGAGCGTTTGCCCTCGAGAATGAGGAACTGCACAGCCCAATCCTCGCAGAACGGGCCGTAGCGCGTAAAGCGCAGCTCAAGACCGTTCGACTTGAAAAGGTCAACAGCCAGCTTCTTGACGGCCGGGTGCAGGCGCTCCACGAGCGTCGCGCGCATTCCGTCGGGAAACAGAATGCGGAACACGTCCGTCACAAGCGGCTGGTCCTCCTCGCTGCCGTCGTGATAGTAGTCAAAAAGCCGAGAGTGCTCGTCCGCCGCGTGGTCAAAGTACGCGTCCGAAAAGTCGGCGCGCACGATGCGCAGAGGCGTCCATTGGATGGCCAGCGTGTACAGCGACTCCTCAAGGTCGGACGTCCCTGTCGGCTTGACAAGCGTGACCTCCTCGGTCTTCTGCGGGCCAGAGTTGGTGATGGCGTCGCGCACGCTAAATCGCGTCTCGAACAGGCCCTGGTCGTTGTTGAAGGTCGCAAAGAGCTCCTTGAAGAGCACGGGCGTCAGCGCCGCGGGCAGCACCTCCAGCCAGAACTTGCACTGCGCCTTAATGTCCAGGTCGCGGTAGGCGCGCGCGCGCATGAGCGCCGACTTGCCGAGATCGCGGATGAGCGGGCCGCTGGTCACAAAGGGGGCCTTGGCGTCGGGCGCGGCGGACATGGGGAGCTGAAGCAGTTTCTTGCTGCTCTCAATGCCCGGCACGGCGCGCTCCTTCCCCACGCCGGGGCGCTGCAGCTCGTCCATCTGCGCCTCGCGCGCCAGGCGCTGTGCGTCGCGCACCTCCTTCTCGAGCGTGGCGCGCGTGGGGCCGCCGCCACCGCCCGACGCGGCAGCATTCGAGCGCCCGTCCATGATTTCAGAGAGCTCTGCGAGCAACGCCTCGTCTTCAGGCGAGTACAGCGGGCGCGCGGGACGCGCGGGGGTCGCCAGCTTCACGATGCAAACTTTCAGAAACGCGACTATGAACTACCAAACAAGGACGCTCGTTTCTGTTCTACTTGCCCGTGTGCGACCGCGGAGCCGCCGGCGCGACCTCCATGTCGCCGCCGCCGCCGCCACCGCCCGCGAGCTCGGCGATCCGCGCCTTGACCTCCTCGGCAACGCGCTGCTCGAACTTGCTCTTGCCCGCCGACGCGGCGAGGTCGCGCTCGCGGCGGTGGTTGCAGCGCTCGCAGTCCTTGTGCGACCTCCAGATCTTGCGCTTCGGCTTGTCATCGGCCGTGTGGCCCTTGCGGTGCGGCTTCTCCTCCTCCTCCTCAACCTCCTCCTTGCCCGTGGCGAACACAGGGGCAGCAACGGCGGGGAGCGGCGGGGTCGGCGGCATCACCGCGACGGGCTGGACCTTGAAGGGCTTCTTTCCGGGCATGTAGGGCTGCGCGTCCTGCTTTGCGTGGTGCACAGAGGCCATTTTGCGCGTCTGGTCACGTCTAGCCACGAAGCAAAGTCGGTGAGGCGGGCGGCTAAAAAGACGGGAAAAGGGAGGTTGTTTTGTGCTCATCCGGGGACTTCACGGTCGCCATCAAGCGGCGCCGCCAAGACCCGCCGGGACAGCGTGGCCGCCGTGTCTGCTGTCTGGCGCAGCAGGGTGAGCATGTGCGTGTAGGCAATCACCGCCTCCACGGCCAGCTCGCGCAGATCCTCGAGCGAGTTCATTCTCGCGATGTTCACGATGGTCTCGTTGAGCCGCAGCGTCGCGGGGCCGCTCAGCTGTACGTTATCCGTGAGCCACGCAAGGATGCGCGGCTCCATGTTCGGCGCATTCCACAGCGCCCGCTCAAGCGCGCCGCGATTCATTTCGACGCGCCCTGTCGCTGCACCGCCACGCGCAACGAACGGGCTCGTGCGTCAGTGGAAGGACGCGTCAGCATACCCTCGCGCGAACCAAGACGCGCCGCGGTCCAAGATGAACGCGACGGCCACAATGCTTCCGGTGGCGCTGCTCATGGGCCTGCTGGCCTCTCTTCAGCAGAATGCAACCAGTCAGTCGGGCGTCGAGACCGCGTCCGATCCGAAGACGGCTGCGGTGAACACGCTGTACGGCGTGGGCGTGCTGCTGGCCTACCACGTGCTCAAGGACCTATACAGATTTGCGCGCACACGCTTCCCGTCCATGGCCAGCGTGCTTGCCTCTCCCGCTGCGTCTACTCTCGTCGCCACACTTGGGGCTGACGCGTCGGCCGATGCGAGGGCAATCGCCTCGGGTCAGCCGCCGTCCGTCGCGACGGTTCTATCGCAGCTGACGGCGGCCCTTGCGCAGGCGGCACAGCACGCGGCCACCGCAAAGGATCTCGCGTCGGCAGAGGGGTCGCCCGTGTCGCCGCCGCAGTAGACGTTGAAACCTTTTTTACCGCCCCAATGGCCGCGAACGAGTCCATGCCGGGGTCTTCCCGGATGATCATGGGCGGACAGCTCGGCAGTTTCCACAGCCAGATCTTTTACCCCGCCGGGCCGCTCTTGAGCCCTGACCGCACGCTCGCGCCCGGCTCGATGACCGCGCTGCATTCGGGCATTGGCGTTGACAAGGCGCGCAACATCACGGCCGATTTCCAGAGCGGTGGCCTGCACTGGTTTTCGCCGCAGGACGAGGTGCGCATGAAGTACATGCGCGACCTTCTGGACAATAACGAACAGCGCGGCTACTTTCAGATCTGCGGCACCCAGTCGCACCCGCCCAACTCGGTCCACGTCAGCCCGGCGGACGCGATCGAGGTCGAGGGCGGGCGCATGATGGCCTCGCAGCCGTGGAGCCGCACCGTGGATAACCCGAACAATGGGCTGCGCGGCGAGCAGTATAACGTGCCGCAAATGATGCATGACCGCATGATGCACAAGGCCATGATGCCGAACCCTACCGTGGTGTCCGAGGGCCCTTCAGAGGTCATGGCGCGCGTTACGCCCTGGGAGGCGCGCGACCCGACGCCCGGCTTTGATCGGCCGCAGACGGACGCGTCGGTGCGCGCCACGGTCTTTGGCGTGCAGCGCGAGGTGCCGTGGCCCAAGGCCGGCATGAACACGCTCACAGTGGGCGGCGTGCCATACACCCCGGGCCTCCACACATCCCCCGGCACTGCGGCCATGGCAGCCACTGCGGCGCTGTCGGGCAATCTTCGCGGCGAGCCCGAGTACAGGGAAAAGCGCGGCGTCTACGACCCCACCACGCGCACGTGGAGACGGCGCGGCCCACGCTGGCTGCGCCACGGCCCCCTGCCCGCTGCGCGCAGCATCTACGACCGCGTCACGCACGAGTTCCACGCGGGCCCCGAGAGCGGCGTCAACCCCGACACGCTCGAGATCGTTCCGGGCTATGTCCACCCGCAGGCGGTGAATGCGAACCGTGTCATGGCGATGCAGAACCCGGACAATATCGTCGACCCGCGCAACCCGCTCAGCGGCGCCGGCAAGCTCAAGGGCGGGCTCCTTTCCCGCATGTACCCAACTGGCGAGTTCGTCCACATGCCGGACCACACCCCCGTTCGGGCACAGCACGGGCGCGTCTTCGCGTGGCGCGGGGCTCCCTTCCGCCTCGAGCTCGTGCGCCCGCACGCGCCCGTCGGGGATCACACACGCTGGTCCATGACGGCTCTGGATGAAAACGCAGAGGGCAGCACGGGCGCGCCGCATCTCCCGGTGGTTCCGGCGCCGCCCTCGTCAGGCGGGACGGGTGGCACGGGTGACGAGGACGCTGTGAATTATACGGGCCAGGGTATGCCGCACGAGATTGGGTCTGGCTGGCGGGACACGCTCAAGCGCGCGGCGTCCAGCGTGGCACAGCAGTTTACAAACAAGGACTCGACGCTGCGTGGCAAGATCTTGCCGAACGCGGGCAAGGCGCTGGATGTGGCGTCCAAGGTGGCACAGGTGGTGGCGCCCACTAGCGGCGCCGCGAGCGCGCTCAACACGGCCAAGGGATATGCGGAGACAGCACAGAAGGTGAATGAGGGCGCGAAGCAAGTGGGCCTTGGAAAGCCCGAGGAGCGCGAGAAGCTGATTGGCGACGCTCCTCGTGTGATTGGTGGCGCCGAGCCGAGCGCCCAGGAGGCCGAGGAGCGGGTGGCTAGCAGCAAGGGCGCGCAGGACGCCGCGCAGTCCGAGGGAATGGTCAAGGCGCACCGCGAGCGCCACACGAATCTGCGGTATGGCGAAATGAACGAGCCTCCTAAGCAACCGCTTTCGGACGCGGACGCGCTCCAGTCGTCAACTGCGGACCAGGGCGGATCGTCAGCGGCGCCCGCGGATTTCATGGCCGACCAGGCGCGGCAGCGCATTGAGACCATGGCGCGCGTCCGCGACGCTGAGGTGGCCGCACAGACACCGCTCGATCAGTCGTCGGAGGCTGTGAGGCATTTACACGAGACCTTTGGCGACCTGCGCGATCCCAGCAATCCGCCATCCGCTGAATACGCCGAGCGGTTTATGCGGCCGTCCCGTATGTTTCGCACCGCGGAAGGCTACCAGATGCCGCCCATGGCGCGTGCGCGCGAAAGCGAAGATCGCACGGGGATGGTGGGCGGTGATAAGGAAATGAAGGGCGGCGCGTGGTGGGACGCGCTCGACCCAGCCAAGAACGGCGTGAGCGCGGCCTTCAATAGCGCCGGCGCGGCAATCAAAAACGAGTTCGAGAATCCCGACAGCAAGCTTCGCAAGGAGATCGTTCCGGCGGTTGCCCACGAGTTTACGGACAAGGGGTCGGACCTGCGCTCTAAAATTCTTCCGGGCGCCTCCAAGGCCTTGAATGTGGCAGCCGGTGTGATCCCGCAGCTGGCCCCGCTGGCAGGGGCGGTGGGCGCGGCGCAAAAGGTGAATGAGGGCGCGGCGGCCATTGGGTTTGGAAAGGGGGACGCGCACCACGCCTACCCGCCTTCTTTGGTCAAGCTGTTGGTCGAGAAGGCGGCGCGCAAGGAAATGCGGAAACGCAAGCGCGAGGAGGAAAAGGGGGCGTTTCCTAGTGGTCTGGCGTGAACCAAGTTTATTCTCCTGTACCCTTTAGCGCAGACCGCTCTCGATCATCATATCGTGGCCGCGCTTGCCGCCGGCTGACATGCCACCGCCCGAGCCGCCCGCGCCGTAGCGCTTGGCCATGTGGTGGAAATTGCCAATGCCCAGGGCGGTGCCGCAGTGGCCAAGCATGTGCGAGCCACCCACCAGGCGGTGGAGGTGCGCCGTCGTGATGCTGTTGGCCGTCGTGACCGAGATCACGTCGCTCGTATTGAGGATCGTGCGGCGGATCGTGGAGGAGCCCTGGCAGGTCTCGAACATGCCGGACGAGACGGGCATGATGGTCATGGTGTACGTCTGCGCCGGGAAGAGGCCCGGGCTGGCACCCGTGTTAAAGAAGCCGTTCGTATTGTCCAGATCGACCGTGATCTGCGTCGAGTAGTTACCGAGGCAGCCCGGCGCAAGGCCGGGGCTCAGCGTAACGTCCGTGCCGACGCGCAGCGCCAGCGGGCCGCCGCACAGCATGCTGGACGCGCCATAGCCACCGTTCGAGGTCTCAGTCGACACGCCCGCATAGCCGGCCCACTGCAGCCACGGCATGTCAATGCCGGCCGCCGTGGTGCACGCATAGAGGTGCTGCTGCTGGAAGTTCGAGCAGAGGTTTGAAAAGTTATCGAACGTGACGGACGCGCGCGTGATGGGCACATAGGGGATGTTGCGCGTGGAGCCGACGATATTGGGCTTGACCCACACGAGGATAATGTCCGGGCAGCTCGACAGCGTGATGGTCTGACTGGAAAAGGTCGTGGTGCCGCCGTTGCTGAGCGGCGCCGTGATGTTTGAGAAATAGCGCGGGAAGTCCGTGTAGGGCACGGACGAGATGAGCGGGACGCTGATGCCGGGCGCCGGCGTGAGGAACTGGGCGAAGATGGTCGGGTTCACGAAGCCGTTGTAGGTCGAGCTGCTGCCCTGCGGCGGCGTGATGGCCACCGAATCAATGACCGTATTCACGCCGCTGCACTTGATGATATTCGCGCCGCCCGGGTACGCGACCGTGGCGTCGTACCAATACGGGGTGCTGGCGGCGGCAGTCGGGACGCCGCCAACAAGGCGGGCCGTGGTGGAGGCCGTGGACGGGCTCTGCAGGTTCATGGTGAACTGCATGTTCGTGCAGCCGAACAGGCCGACGCTGGACATCTCGCTCGTCTCGCGCCACAGGAACGGGCTCACGGGGATGGGCTCCGTGACAAGGTACTGCATCTGCACCACAAAGCCGGACGTGCCGGTGATCGTCTGTGCAACGCCGACTCCGGCAAGCGGCGCGGCGGTGTTAATCGGGTTCTGGTCAACTGCATACAGGCCCCAGCACGGAATGCCATTCATGTAGCGCACCGTCTGGCCGTTGAGCGGGTCCGTGTAGACGCCGTTGCCAACGAGCACGCCGCCCGCGGGGACGGCCGGAAATGCGCCCGTGCCTCCCTGAAGAGCAACCGTGACGCCGCTGCCGGCGCCGCCATCCGGGATCGTCGGGCTCGTGGACGGGTTGTAGAACACGACGGGCCACGCGCCGTTGGGGATCTGCGCCTCGGACGCGTCGAGGAACGTGGCGAAGTTGCCGTTATGGGAGCCCGGGTATGCGGCCGTGCCGTCGCCCGAATCCGCGCGGCAGTTGGCATACACGTCAAAGCGCGTGGGCGTGGTGCGCACCTTGCGGACGCTCGGCACGTTGGAGAGCAGCAGCACCTCGCGGAGCGTGTCGCCGTTGGTCGTAACGTTGGCATCGTTGACGGAGATCTGCATGTTCGTGCACAGCGAGCCGAGCGGAAACATCGAGAGGCAGATATCCTTGCCCGGCAGCACCATGGTGTTGAGGCCAATGTAGCTCAGCGAGGCCGTGGAGCCGAATCCCGTGGTGGTGCCGGCAAGCGGGGGCGCGCCGGCCACGCCGTTCTGCCACACTGGGTAGGGAACGGACGGCACGGTCTGTCCGTTGACAGCGTCCGGGACGCCGGAATACTTTGCATTGAAACGGAGGTAGACGCCGCTGCGCCAACGGATATCGCGCGACGTAAAGACGCCCAGGTTCGGCACCTGCAGCTGGTATGTGTGCTGACTCGAGTTTGCACTAATGGCCTGGAAGGGCATCACCGTGTTGGAAAGCGCGCCCTTCTGCACGAGAAAGGTCGGCTCCTCCTGGACCAGGCGCGGGTCCCACACACCGACCTTCTCGATGTAGGACGACGTCATTCTTGTCAGAGCCTTGCTGTGCACACACCTAACCTTTAGGCTGCGATTCCTCCGCGCTGGCTGGGGCAAATGGCCGTATTTCTGTTCACTCAATGGGCTCAAACAAAAACTTTAGGTTGCAGCTCCCGCCTGGGCTCAGCGTGACTGGGATGAGCTGTTGCGTAAGGCGATTCCGCCACCACAGCACGAAGGAGATGGTCTGGAAAATCGCCGTCTCCTTAAGCGAAATGCGCCTGTACTCCCCCGTCGGGATGTAGAGCGTAAAGCTCCGGTAGTCGTTCGCGTTGGTCATGGCGACTGAAAAGTCCGTCAAGATCTGGGCGGTCTGATTTCCGCTGACCGCCCCCGTGCTGGCCGGAGATGTGGACGGCACGTAGGTGGCGTTTCCGACAAGCTCCTTCTTTAGCGGGATGTCCGCGGAGGTGATCACGATCGCATCCACCGGGCACCAGATGGTCGACGTCGACTCGAACTGCTGGTGCAGCGTGTAGTAAAAGCTCAGGGGGTACTGGTTCAGGATCGGGAACTGCGGAAAGTCTGTTGCGCTGCTCGGCAGTGGCAGCGTGATGCCCAGACGCGCGAGCCTGTCCGCGTAAGGCGGAAAGTTCAGGCCGAGCTGCGGCGTGGCTGTGACCGTGGACGTGTAGGGCGGGACGGCAAGCGTGGGGGGCGAAGTAAGCGCCGACTCCAGCGGCTGACTCACGCCTCCCCAGATGTAGGGCACATACGTATTCGTCCCCAATGTCATCACGAAGCTGGAGAAAAGGTTTGCGAACGCAACGTCCGAAACGAGATTCATGCTCTCGAAAAAGGGGGTCATGTTTCCCTTGCGCACGGGCGCACCGCCCGTAAGACCCAGAGAGTCTTCTGCGCCATTGATCGAGTAGGTGTCCATGTGGAGATCAAACAAGTTCGAGGCGTTATACGAAAACCACGGCGACGCTGAAGCCACGAGCGGATCGGCCTCGTTACGCTGCAGCGTGCCCGGGTATGCGGCGAAATCCGTTGACGGCACCCAAAACCCGTTCAGCGGCGGTGCGAGGCCGCCTGCCGCGATTACGCTGGTGCTGTAATACTCGAGCCCTTGGTAGGTAACGTACTGGGCAGGGTTATATGCCTGTGTTGAGACCCACGAGCTTTGAACCGGTTGGCCTGCAAGTCCCCAAGACGGGTTTTGCTCGGGGCTTTTGCCGTTGCCACTCACATCCGTGAGCGCCACCCATACCTGGCCTTGGTAGATGGCTCCGGCGCCCTGGAAATAGCTGGCAGTGCTGGACCAATTTGTAGTGCTCTGCCTGCCGGGGATGATAGCAGCGGTCCCCGAACCGACGGTGGCCCAAAAGCTGGGCACAGCAACACTCCCCGTCGATGTAGTGTACGTCGTGGGCGTGGAGCGAATCAGGTTGCAGACGATGTTGTTGCCTGCCAAGTTGACGGCCGCAACGGTATACTGACCGTTCAGGGTTCTGACATCCGATACCGAACCAGTGGACGTGGGGTACGTGACTGGAAGGCTGGATTGGCAGAGTAGCTGTGTTTCCCCTGGGTATGTGCTCCCCAAGCTAGCAACTGTGTAGGTCCCATTCGCAACATAGGTAGTGGTTACGCTATTCTCCGTGACCGAATAATTTGGGATCCCGGTAACAACAATAGTATCACCCACTTGATAAATTCCACTAATCAATGACAGGGTAAAGACGATCTGCGTCCCAGTACAGTATAAGGCGATAATCGAAGCAGTCGACACTGGGTCTGGGTAGCTTGGGACCCCGCTGATGGTAACCGGGAACCCAACCTGGTAGCCAGTGGCAGCGCTGGCAAAGTTGAAGGTGACCTGTGTGCTTGACACACTGAACCCAGTGAAGGTGGTGGGCGAGACTGTGACGGAAGACGTGGGATAGACTGGACTGGCGCCAGTGGCCGGTACATTGACCTGAGCCACCCATGCCACGCCCACTACGCTAGCAGACGGGGCTGGGTAAAAAACGACCGCACCCGGTGTATATGTGTTGGTCGCTGCAAAGGCGACCGGTCCGCTGGTTAGGGCATTAAGGAAAACCGTCTTTTGGTACTGCAGCGACTGAAGCCGCAAATCAGACGCCTTAATGACCGGGCCCCTGACAGCACGATCAATCGCCGGATTAACCACATTGGCAAGAAAGTTTGAGATGCTGTAGCAGTAGTAATAGGGCGCAGTAGGCGGGGGCCCCGTTGCCACCGGCGGGTTTGGGATGGCCGCCGTAAGGTCTTCTGGGACCCACGCCAGATTCGTAAAAGCGGTAAGGCTCAAGTCGAATGTTCCGGGTCCGTTCAGAATCCCAAGCGGGGCGCAGTACGTTCCCGACGGATTGGGTGTAGCTGATCCGTTGAGCTGGATGATGCTGCCAACTGGAATGCCGAAGATCTTCGCCCACCCCGACGGGTCATAGGAGCCGTGCACCGTAAAGTCGATCGTGACGCGCGTATTGGACACGTTATTGGCAATGGTCAGGTAGGACGCCGAGCCACCAATAAACTGTCCCGTGCCTCCAATCGGCAGGTTGGTGTTATAAGCACCAAAGCTCAGGTACTGCGTGCCCCCGATCGTTACAGCGGTGTTCAGTTGGTCGGGCCATATATACCCAGCCGTCCCCGTCTGGCTGATAACGCCCTGGAACCGATCCTGCAGAAGGTTCCACGTGACCTGAATGGGCGCCGGGGTGTCGTTGGCTGCAGACGCCACATAGTTATAGACGGTCATGACAGGCTGCGAAAACCCCTTGGCACCAATGGTCGGATACCCCACGGCCATTGTGATGCCCGACTCGTTTGCCTGGGTGCCCGGGATGGACCGAAAGACTGACCCCGAGGTGCGCATTTGAACCCCGACGCGGTAATCGAGGTAGTTGATGTCCTTGGCATCACTTGGGTTCGGACACACGTTGGGGACAAAGGCCGGCAGATCGCGCGTAGACAGGGCACAGCGAATGAGCGAGACGTGATAGTTCTGGGCGCCGTTCTTGAGCAGCTCAATTGCACGCGAGTCGCTAAAGGCCGCCGGAAAGCTTGATTTGGGCAGGTTACTGCCGTAGGGCGCGATTGCAACCACGTTGGCGTTATAATACAGGTTTCCCGTCATGGCACCGTTTCGATCGCGCTTGAGTCCTCCGTCGTTGGCGTTCGAAAACCCCGTGGTTACGTTAATGCCGCCCTCCTTGCGCACGTAGCCCGCCATGGTTACTTGTGGATCACCGCGTAGGTGATTTTGGTCACGGCCTCGTCGGGCGTGCCGCCTAGCGACTTGATGTAGCTGATGTAGTCAGGAAGCGACTGGGCGCAGTGCATGAGCCGTGCGGCCACGTGGCGCCCGCACGTGTTCGACTCGTCTGCCTGCAGGTGGTGTGTGTTATGTTCAACACGAATTCCGCGCTCCTTTGCGGTGGAAAGGATCGTGCCGAGCAGCGGGAGCGTCTCGTGGAGTGACGTGAGTCTACTCTTATCGAGCCACGCGCGATCCCCGTCCACCGGCGTGCCAAACGAATCGAAGACCTCGATTTTCCGTCCCTCCTCGTGCTGAAGGACACAAAGCCAGTGGCCCCGCGTGGCGCTTCGCGTAAGAAACAGCAGCACCGTATACCCGCCTGGCCCGAACAAGGTTTCAAGCGTCTCGCCGCTGAGCTTCGGGTACGTAAGGATCCGCACGTTTGGGTTGCGCAGGCACTCGCGCAGGTCGTCGTCGGACAGCGGATACTCCATCAGCTGACGCAGGTCCGGGTGCGCCATGGCGGGCGTTGAGCATACCTTCAACTGTGGCGGCATTGAGGCCTGTGGCCCGCTTGTCAAGTGCCTGAACCACGACACGTGCGGCAAGATGTGGTCGCGGTGCATGCTAAACTACCGCGGCGGCTACTGCGCAACGTGCGATTACTTCGTGTTCAACTTCCAGAAACCCTACCTGAAAAACCACGCCTGCTTGATCTGCGGTCTGCCCACCACGCGCCACCCGCGAGGTGCCCAAAAACCCGTGTGGCGCTGCCAGCGCAACACATGCCGCGACGACTGGATGTAAACTGCCCCGTTGTTTACAAGACCCGCACAAGTACACACGCATCGAGGTTCCCCGTAAGATTGGCATTGCCAACGCCAATGTTATTGACAAGCGCACTGGTGGTGCCACTTACGCATAGGCCATATGTGATGTAGCACCCCTTGACGTAATTCGGATCATACCCAGTCGTTCCAACAGCAGGGCCGGTACTCGAAGGGAATACGATCGGAGCAACGAGACTGTTCGAAATAGTCCCGGAGATTGGAAACCCCGTGGCGCCAAGACTCTGTGTCCACTGGTCGAGGACAACCGTTGTAACACCCCCAGTGCCGGTGGGGATGTTGAGGTTTGCCTGTAGAACATAAATGGGTGTTGTTCCAGCTGGAACCACAATAGCTCCCCACTGAATTGAGTAGGGCGCATAAAGCATATACGTTGCACCCTTCTTCAGCGTAAACGTTGTGACAGCGGCAGGGGGGGTAAGAATCTGGGTAAAAACGTTATTTGCAATTGCAGTTGACGTGGTAATGGCATAGGTTCCCTGGTCAACAATATTTCCCGACACGGAACTCAGCGCGCTGCCGCCACCCACCGAGGGGGTGACACCCACGCTGCCATCGGATGACGTCACGAGACAGCCCGGAACCCACGTCGACATTTTGAGCACAAACGTGGGACTTGGTCGCTCTTTCTGTGTTATTTTGAAGGCGTTATCTTACCTATTCTCGCCCCCGCTTCCCGCCCGCCTCCTCTTCCACTAAATCACCCAAATCCGCCTGCTGTCCTGGCTTGCCCATGGCCCTGAGGCAGGCCGGTACAAACTTCTTATGGTAGAAGCGCTCCGCCTGTTCGGCCAGACAGGCCGCATAAGCCGGCATGTAGGGCACGTGCGTGACGTGAATGGCCCGCGGCTGCCAGCACACGAACCATGCACGCTCCATGTTGCGATATTCCGACCGCTGTCGCGCAAGATGCATGGAATACTGAAGCTGGATAAGGTAATGCTCCGGTAGGTTTTTCCAGTATTTGCAGTAGGGGTGGCGGTCCGAGTCGCGGTGGTGTGCCGAGCATTTATACTCCACCAGCTCGTGGACTGTGGTGTAGCACGCCTGGCGCCGCAGCTCCTGCTCCTTACGTCCGTCGTCCGCCTCGGGTTCGGTCTCTGCGGCGATGGCATCGAGTGTCCGCTGATCCGCGTTTCGCCTCTCGAGTATCCCATCCGGCGAAAAGCCCCCAAACCACATTTGCTTCTTGCCACACACAAACCCGCAATGGGCAATCGTGTGCATGCCGGTGCTGGGCGTCAGGAAGCTTTCGCGAAAGGCCTCCTCGGCATGCGGCTCGTGAAGCGTGCCCCACGCTGTGTAGGTGTTGCCGGTGTAGGCATGGCTCTTCGGGTAGACCTTGGCGTACAGCATCTTGCGCCGGCTGGTGAAGGGGCTCTTGCGCACAACGCTGGCCACCTGACTAGCCGAAAGCTTATAGCGCCTGAGCTTATACCATCCGGGCCCGCGCTGCTCCAGGCCTTTACTCCCTTCCGAGCTACTTGAGCTGCCACCACCCCCGCCGCCTCCGCCATCCGCAACATCCTCGGACGAAAACCCCTTGAGCGCGGTGGCAAGCGCCTCTTCATCATTGGCTGCCCCAGTGGCGTTCATGGCGTCGCGGATCTCCTTGACGGCCCCTTCTCCTTGTTCCCATGGCATGATGCCGGAGAGGGCACTGTCGTCTGCAGCCGGGCCGGCGGGCAGCTCATTGAGCTCATAAACGCGATGCGACTCGGGCGTTGACAGTTTGATGGTTTCAAAGGGCATCAACCCTAGTGCCATGCACGACGTGGCCAGTACATCCTCCACACTGGGCTTGGGCGGGTAGCGCGCCCGCGGCTCGGGACGTGACAAAGCCCCCTTTTTCTGGCTCAATTTCGGAGGCATTTTTACGCGTCTTTTCGTTCCTGCTTCCCCGACTTTGCAATGGTCCGCACCATGCGCGCCCGCCTGAGCTGCGGCGGTCCGTTGGTCTCTCGACGCCTTCCGTTCATCGAGCCATTGCCGTTCAACCCGATACGCCCCAGCCGCCCGGCCGTCCTTCGCCACCGCTCACATCCCGAGTGCGACTACTGCAACCACAAATACAACTACACCCCACCCGAGCCCGTTGTTAAGCGCCGGGTCGTTCCGCTTCCCGGTGCGGTCGGTGGCCCCTCCGTCGAACCATGTGGGGTTTGTTTCTGTTACGGTTGCAGCAACCTCCATTACGACCCCGACCCTCTTTGCGCCGGGGATAAGGAAGCTCGACAGACCCGCATCGTAGAATACCTAGCCTCACTACGCTAGATTGAACCCCTCCGCCCGACTCCCGTCGTTTGCCCGCGCATTCTCATTCTCGCGATGCGCCATATATACCAGCCGCCAGGCTGGGGGTCATCGTGAGATTTCTTCCTTATAGCGCATCCCGAGACCCGAGA
>Ga0209084_1000651_pt1 | contig 32236 bp, 50 predicted proteins | sample C_130820_MF_Meta_FD_187309 | JGI IMG/M metagenome (GOLD analysis project Ga0209084, IMG submission 187309) | Freshwater microbial communities from Lake Croche, Canada to study carbon cycling - C_130820_MF_MetaG (SPAdes) (version 2) | ecosystem: Environmental > Aquatic > Freshwater > Lake... | reverse complement strand
GGAGGAGGCACGCATTAGCAGCAAAACCAGTTTTTATGGGATGGTTTGAACTGGATCGGGCAGTTGTGGTTGGGAAACATCTGTTGGATTTGATGATTGGCGTGTTTCAACTATGCGTGAAGTCTGGCGTGAAGTTGGTTTCTTGCGTCAGGATCATAAAGAACAAATCAACACACATTGACCCAATAAGATTTCCCCCTGTGGGGCGCACTCTGACTGATCGCAGGGTGCGCCCTATTTAGTTGTGCAACACTATGTATCTAGTTGATATCGGAGGATTCATTTTATGGGTGGCAAAGGCAGTGGTGGGCATAACAGGAAACCTGTTGAGCGCAAGCAGCGCATAGGGAATCCGTCTGGTCGCAAGTTACCCAAACCTGCCCCGATTGCAGATGTTGTCGCTTTGCCGACTTCGCATATCCCTGAGCCACACAGACCGTTAGGCGAGCGTGTCGGTTTGCGTTTATGGAATCAGGTTTGGACTAGCGGTGCTGGATGGCTAAAGCAAAACATGGACACAGAGCTGGTGCTCATGCTGTGTGAGGCTATGGATGAACGAGTGCGTGTCAGAGCTATGGTGGCGCAAGATCAAACACTGTGGCGTGAGCGTAGAGCGTTGCGAGAGATTGACCGACAGATCATCACGCTGCTTGGTCAGATAGGATTTACCCCATCAGAGCGAGGACTGTTAGGAACAGGGGAAGTGAAGCAGCATGAGTTCAGCGATCTCCACAGGCGCATTGCCGAAAAGCGTGCAGCCACTAAATAAGTGGAAGCCAGCGTTCTATACGCCAAGAAAGTATTTGCAAACAGACGGAGATGAACTGATTGCGTTCGCTGAGGCGCACTTTCAGGTGTTAAAAGGTTTCAAGGGAGGACTGCCTTTGGAGTTCACGGACTGGCAGAAGTGGTTGCTGCGATCTCTGCTTGAACGGAATGATGAAACAGGCACGCTTCGTTACAGGCGTGCGCTAATTGGATTGCCACGCAAGAACGGTAAGAGCCTTATGATGAGTGCGCTCGGCGTTTTCACCATGATCAGTGGAGAGGCTGGATCTGAAATCTACGCAATCGCCAATGATCGCCAGCAGGCACGGATTATTTTCGGTGAAGCAAAACAGCAAATCCAAAACAGCCCACTGCTAAACAGCGAAGCAAAGATTTACCGTGATGCAATAGAGATGCCCCGCTTCGGCTCAGTGTTCCGTGTTCTCTCCAGCGAAGTCAAAGGTTTAGCTGGTTTGAACCCATCCGTGTCGCTCATAGATGAAGTGTGGGGGCAATCAAACAGTGATCTGCTTGACCAGATGCAGTTGGGTTCTGGAAACAGAATAGAACCGATAAGCATTAGCATCACGACAGCAGGATTTGACTTGGATTCCCCTGCAGGAAAGATGTACCAGTACGGGAAACAGGTAGCTGCAGGCGAGGTAGATGACGATACTTTCGGGTTCTGGTGGTGGGAAGCCCCAGAGGATTGTGATTTGAATGATCGTAAAGCGTGGGCGATAGCAAACCCTAACCTTGCTGAGGGGCTGCTTGATCCTGAGGATCTAGCTGCAGCAGTGAAACAGTCTGCTGAATCCAGTGTGCGCAGATGGCGTTTGAACAACTGGACTAGAAGCCAAGAATCATGGCTGCCTTCGGGCGCATGGGAACAATGTGTGTCGCATACACATCAGCTTGACCCTGATCTGCCTGTGTGGGTTGGTATAGACATGGCGTTGAAGCGTGACACCATTGCTGTTTGTATCGCACAGCCACAACAGGATCGGGTTGTTCTGCGTGCGAAAATCTGGAATCCAGAGCTGGAAGGTATTGATATCGCTGGCGTAGAAGCGCATTTGCGGGAACTGCACAACACCTATGAGGTGCGGGAGTTCGTGTATGACCCCGCCTTCTTTGAGCGCAGCGCAGAATACCTATCTGATGAGGGCATGAATTTAGTTACATTTCCTCAGTCAGCATCACGGATGATTCCTGCGTGCGGTAACGCCTACGAGATGATCGTTGCCAAGAAGATTGCCCATGATGGCGCACCAACATTCACAGATCAAGTCCTATCTGCAGCGCAGCGTATGAGCGATAAAGGCTGGACATTGAGCAAAGGCAAAAGCAAACGAAAGATTGACGCTTGCATTGCTATGGTTATGGCATTGGATCGTGCGACAAGCAAACCAGAAAATCAACCCTCACCATCAGTATTGGATATTTGGAATGACTAAACGAGAAGCAGTTACAACAGCAATAGAAATTATTGGTGGTGCTTGCATTGTTATTGGCATTGGGAGTTTCAATGTTCCAATTAGTGTTATTGTGCTAGGCGTTCTCTTGGTAATCGGTGGAGGCTTGGCAGCATGAGTTTGTGGAAGAAATCTGAACAGCGTTCTTTGCCAACCAACATTGACCCGTACCAGATAACTGCACGCCCATTTTACGCAAACTATTCAGGCGAGATCGTCACAGAACTTACCGTGTTTGCTTCATCTGCTGTAATTGGTGCGATCACTTTGCTGGCTGATTCAATCGCAATCATGCCTATAGAAGTTTCCACCACTGAAGGTGGAAAAGTACGCAGAGTAGAAAAACCAGAAGCCTTTAGGAAACCTAATGACGAACAAACAATGTTTGAGTTTGTGCATCAACTCATGCTGGCTCTTGCCCTACATGGCAACGCCTACATCTATGCCCCTAGAGGTGCAGACGGTTATCCACTTGAGATGCGCAATATTCACCCCAACTCCGTCAAAAAAGTTAGCAAAGACACCAACGGAAAACTGATTTACGAAATCGGCAACAACAAATATAACAGTGACGATATCCATGCTGTTCACTGGCTGATATTCCCTGAACAGTCAAGAGGTTTAAGCCCACTTGAATCCATGCGCAACACAATCGGTATGGGCTTGGCGATGGATCGCTTCCTTGCACAGTTCTACGGTGAAGGTGCAACACCATCATCAATTCTTGAAACAGATCAGAACTTAACTGCAGAGCAAGCAAAACAAATCAAAGACAACTGGGAGGAAGCGCATTACAAGAAGCGCAGACCAGCAGTTTTGCAAGGCGGTTTGAAATGGCGCAGCATCACAACCAGTGCAGCCGATATGCAAATGTTGGAACACAAAGAATCCATCATTCGTGACATTGCACGCACCTACAGAATCCCATTGCATCTAATTTTGGGTAGCGGTGGCGATAAACAAACTTATGCCAACATTGAAGCATTGGGATCAACCTTTTATAAATACACGCTGTTGGGTTGGGTGCGCCGTCTTGAATCATTGTTTAGCGAAATGTTGCCTGATCCATTTGAGGAAATTCATTTGAATCCTGATGAGTTCTTGCGTGCAGATTTGGAAACCCGTGTTAAAGCGCAACATCTACAAATCATGTCTGGAACTTTGACACCTAACGAGGCACGCCAGTATGAGAACCGTGAGCCTTATGACGGTGGAGACCAATTCGTTCTTGGTATTCAAGGCACCGCTGTTGCAGGTGTTGCAGGTGGCGCACTACCGACTATTGGTGTTGATGCAATAACTAATGAGCAGGTGACACAATGAAAACATCAGCAATAACAGTTGGAACTACAGCAACACTTTTGATTGCAGCAGATAACAAAGAGCGTATATGTTATTTACATTCAGGAACAGGCAGCGTTTATGTTGGCGGCAGTGATGTCACAGCAGCAACAGGAATACATTTGCCAACCAGTACAACAATGCAGTTAAATGTTCCATTCAATGAAACTATTTACGGCATCACATCTGCATCAACACAAACCATGCGTGTTCTCACTCCTGATGTGGACTGAAAATGCCATACGGGATTTCAAACAACCAATCTGATTGTTCAGGTTGGGCTGCAGTAAAACAAGAATCAGATGGCTCATATACAACGCTGAAGTGTTACATCAGCAAGCAAGACGCTATTGATCGTATGGTGGCACAGTCCATTGCAGAAAAACTTGATCCAATAGGCGAGATCGGAAAGCGCAACCGTCAGGCTGGAAGGTTTGTGGTTTGTGATATTGATGACACTTTGTTGCGTCTTGGAACACGCCCAATGCAAAAGAACATTGATGCACTGAACTTTATGGCAGACAAGTTTGAGATAGTGCTTATAACTGGCAGAACAGAGAACCAGCGTGACACAACAGTTAAAGCATTGAAGGATGCTGGCGTTAAATATGACCGTCTGGTTATGAAACAAGATGCAAAGCAGGACACAGCCGAATACAAGAAAGATGCTGCTAAGCGTTTGCAGATTGCTAAACCAATCAATGTGGCAATAGATAATGACGCTAAGGCTAGGGATGCGTACAATTCGTTGGGCATCCATACGATCAGTCCTAGCGATTTGAAAGAACCTAGAAGTACATCCAATTCTAATTTGTGTAAAGTAGAGGCTGTTATGACTAACCAACGAGATATGTATGGCAACACAAATGATGTTGCGCCAGAAGGCATGGTGGCTGGCTCTTTGAGTGATGTATTGCCTATGGCAGATCAAGAGGAACAAGTTGAGGGAATTGTTACGCCAGAGATGTTGGTTGAGGAATTGCGTTCACTTGTTGCTTCAACTGTGTCAATGTATTTTCAAGCGCACGGATCACATTGGAATGTTCGTGGAATGGATTTTGCGCAATACCATGATTTGTTTCAAACAATTTATGAGGATGTTTATTCTGCGATTGATCCAACTGCAGAGATGGTGCGCAAACTTGATGGTGAAGCACCGTTTGAATTGCAGGAACTTGTTTCATTACGCAAAGTAGATGAAATGATGGTGCAAGATAGCCCATCTAGTTTGGCTGCAGCATTGCTGGCTTCTAACGATCAAATGTTGGAAGCATTGAATTGCACATACGAATATGCGGATGAACTTGATGAGCAGGGTATTTGTAACTTCCTTGCTGATCGCATTGATATGCACCGTAAATGGGGTTGGCAGTTGAAGGCATCATTAGATACCACACAGCAGCGTTCAACTTCTGGTTGGGCTGTGCGTTCTGATGACAGCAAGCGTAGTTACGCTTACACCAATCTTGAATTGCGTGCATCAGAGGATGGAAAAACTTTGGTTGGTTATGCAGCCATGTGGGATACCCCGTCACATCCAATGCCGTTCACAGAGTTTGTGAAGCGTGGTGCTTTTACCAAAACACTAAATGATGGTGCTGATGTGCGTTTGTTGATTGACCATGAAGGCGTACCGTTGGCACGCACCAAATCAGGAACATTGAAATTGTCTGAGGATAATCGTGGGCTTTTAGTTGAAGCACAACTAGACCCAATGAACCCTGATGCTGCTCGTGTCATGTCTGCAATGAAGCGTGGCGATCTTTCACAAATGAGTTTTGCTTTCAGAACTGTCAAGGATTCTTGGTCTAAAGATCGTATGACCCGTGAACTTCGTGAAGTCCAGTTGTTTGATGTGAGCATTGTTACCTTCCCTGCTTATGAGCAGACTGTGGCAGAGTTGCGCAAAGAAATCACACCTGTTACTGTTGCTATCACTTCTGGTGTTCGTTTGCGCAAATCGCAGATTGAACTTCAGAAGTATCGCAGCCGATAGACAGCCGATCCTAGAACGGATCACTGGTTTCATGTCACTGAGAAGCCAAATCCAAACAACTAACTAGGAGACATCAAATGTCATTTAGCAAAACACTTACAGAAAAGCGTGATGCTGCACTTGCAAAGGCAGAAGCCATTGTTGAAGCAGCACAGGCAGAAGCCCGTGAATTGACCCCAGAACAAGATACAGAGATTTCATCTGCACTTGATGAGGTTCGTTCACTTGATGCACAGATTGCAAAGCACAGCGAACTTGAAAAGCGTTCGTCTGAGGCAGCAGAACTGCGCAAAGAAAAGAAAATTGATGCAGTGATTGCACCAGCAGTAGTTAAGTCAGAGGCACGCACCTACAGTCCAAAGGCTGAGACTTCGTTCCTTGCTGACGCTTTCGCAGCACAGTTCAACAACGATTACAGCGCACAAGAGCGTCTTGCCCGTCACATGAACGAGGAACGCATTGAACGCCGTGATGTTGATTCAAGCAACTTCGCAGGCTTGGTTGTTCCACAGTTCCTCACCGAACTTGCAGCACCATACGCCCGTGCAGGTCGCCCAACCGCAGATATTGCAAACAAGCATCAACTTCCTGCTGCTGGTTTGACGATCTCGTTGAGCAAGATCACAACTGGTTCATCTGTTGCAGCACAGACCGAAAAGGCTTCTGTATCTGAAACGAACATGGATGACACCAAGTTGGATATCAGCGTGAACACTTATGCAGGTCAGCAGACCGTAACCCGTCAGGCTCTTGAGCGTGGAACAAATATTGACACCCTCGTTATGAACGATCTTGTCCGTGCATACCACACCTCATTGAACACTGCCGTTGTTGCTGAATTGCTTTCATCTGCAGGTCAGACCGTCACTTACACTGACGCATCACCAACCGTTCCAGAGTTGTATCCGAAATTGTTGGATGCCATTCAGAAGGTTCAGACCACTTTCTTTGGTGGTCCGAATGTGATCATCATGCACCCACGCCGTTTGGCTTTCATTCTTGCGTCACTTGACTCACAGAATCGCCCACTGGCAGTTCCATCACCTTACGCAATGAACGCTGTTGCTGTTGGTAACGGCGCAGTTCAGTACGGCAACAGCGGATACAGCATTGCTGGTCTGCCAGTTATCACTGATGCAACCGTTTCGGTAGCACAAGGCTCAGGAACGAACCAAGACACCATCTATGTTGGTAACGCACAAGAATTGCACCTGTGGGAACAGGGCAATGGCGATCCAATGATGTTGCGCTTTGAGCAACCATCAGCAGCCAAGTTGGAAGTGCTTGCAGTTGTGTACGGTTATGCAGCGTTTACTGCAAACCGTTACCCAAATGCTTTCGCACAAATCAACGGCACGGGATTGGTAACCCCAACCTTCTAAAGCCGATAACTACATTTCGGATTAGAACCGAAAGACCGCCAACATCTAGAAAGGTGTTGGCGGTCTTTCTATTTCTACGGTGTATGATCGGCAACATGGATAAACAAATTGAAGCACTATTGATTGAGCGTGCAGGATATGTTGTGCGCAAAAAGGCTGACCGTGTAAAGGCTGTAGATGAAACTTTGCGTGCATTTGGTTATGAAGCCAAAACTGTTGCACCAGAAGTTGAAACAGCAAGCATAGAGCCAGATGCAGAGCGTGCGATTCGTAAGGCTGCACCAAAGCGCAAGGCGTAATCAATGGCAATAACTAATGGCTATTGCACGCTGGCAGATGTTAAGGCTGCACTGCGTTTAACGGACACTGTGGATGATTCTTTGATTGAGAACGCCATTGGTTCTGCTTCACGCCGAATAGACGGTTACACGGGCAGGTTCTTTTATAGGACTGCCAGCACTGCTATCACCTTGTTCCCATACAACGAATACATCATTCGTTTCCCGTATGACATTGCAAACACCACTGTGACCATTAAAACCGACACTGCTGGTGATGGAAGTTATGCAACCACATTGGTGCGAGGAACTGATTACACGCTTGAACCAACTTCTGCACCTATCTTGGGGCATCCGTTTCAATATGCCAGAGGTATTGGTGCAGCAACATTCCCAATCTATTACTCACCTGCCGTTGAATCCGTGCAGGTCACAGCGCAATGGGGTTGGGATGCTGTTCCAGATGATGTGAAACAGGCTTGTGTGCTTCTCTCAATGCGCCAATTTGCCCGTCTAAACGCAGCACTTGGTGTTGTGGGCTTTGCTGATATGGCTATAAATGTTCGTGCTGTTGATCCAGATGTGCGTGATTTGCTTTCGCCGTATCTAAAGTTTGGCATTGCCTAATGTCAGCAACCATCTCACAGATGTGTTCTGGTCTGGCAACCAACCTTGCAACCGTTTCGGGTTTGCGCACATCTGCTTACCAGCCTGAACAGTTGAATCCTCCGTGTGCGTTCCCTGTTCTCAACTCAGTCACATATCATGCTGCTTTTGGTGGTGGAGATTTTGTTGCAGATTTTACTGTGTATGTGATTGTTGGGCGTTGGACAGATCGCACAGCACAAGCATTGCTAGATGAGATGCTTTCTTACTCTGGAAGCAAAAGCATTAGAGCTGCACTTGAATCTGATCTGACGCTTGGTGGAACATCCTCAACTTTGGTAGTATCCTCAGCAGCAAGCATCAGTAGCGTTAATGCTGCAGATGCAGAGTTTTTACAAATCCAGTTCACCGTTACAGTTCACGGATAGGAAACAACATGGCACAATTCAAGATTCTTAGCGATAACTTCGCATTTGGCGCAGCAGGAGAAACCGTATCTGAGGAAGTTTTGGATGGGTGTAATATTGTTGCACTGGTTGAAGGTGGACATATCACAGAAGTCAGTGGCAAAGTTAAAGCCGAAAAAGAAACGGATAAATAATCATGGCTGTTCAGGTTCTCACTAACGCAAGCATCACAGTCGGTTCAACCGATTTAAGTTCATACGCAAACAGCGTTTCACTTCACTATGAAGTAGATCAAGTTGAGGCAACAGCATTTGGTGGAAACCACTCTTTCATTGGTGGTTTGCAGAACAACAGTTGTGAAATTACTTTCAACCAAGATTATGCAGCAACAAAAGTTGAAGTAACAATATTCCCGTTGGTCGGCACACAAGTTTCATCCATTGTGATCATTCCTGTGAACGGTGCTGTTTCTGCAACAAACCCTCGCTACACGCTTTCAAATGCATACCTTGCAGCACACACACCTGTCGCAGGAAAAGTTGGAGAATTGGTAACAACAACACTCACCTTTACTGGTGGAACACTTGCTAAGGCAACTGTTTAATTTTTAAGGAAACATCATGGCTGTTCTTGCATTAACCAACGCATACATTTCGGTGAACGGAGTTGTGCTTTCAGATCACGGCAATAGCGTTTCTGTGCATTATGAAATTGACCAAGTTGAGACAACTGCTTTTGGTTCAAGCGGTCACACCTTCACGGGTGGTCTGCAAAACAACTCTATTGAAATCGCTTTTAACCAAGATTATGCAACATCCAATGTGGAAGCAACGATTTATCCTTTGGTTGGTAGTACCACTACCGTTATCATTAAACCGAACGGTGCAACCACTGGTGCAACAAACCCTTCATACACTGTGAGTGGCGCATACCTTGCAGCGCACACGCCTGTCGCTGGAAAAGTTGGAGAACTTGTTACCACCACGCTTTCATTCACTGGTGGAACAATGGCTAAGGCATTATCGTAATCTAATCAAATAAACAACTAGAAGGAGACAGCAATGAAAATTGCATTGACAGTTGAGTTCACAGACGGCACAAAAAAAGATGTTGATGCTGTGTTTGCAGATTTTGTGGGCTTTGAGCGCACATGGTCACGCAGTGTCACAAAGTTTGAACAAGAACTTCGTCTAACAGATTTGGCTTGGCTTGCATGGTCAGGGCTTACACGCACAGGTGAAACAGTATTGAAGTTTGATCCAGAGTGGATTCGTACCGTGTCGCAGGTTTTGACCCGTGAGGATGAACCTGTTTTGGGTGCTGATATCCCTTTAGAGGACAAGAACGATTAGGTGAGGATTCAGCGCATTGGCTGATTGTGCATCTTGCACATGAGTTCCACATTGCGCCTAGCGTTCTAATCAATGAGGATGAGGAGATGCTTAACACTATGTTGCGCTATCTCAAATGGCTTGGCAAGCAAATGAGAAAGCAGCACAGGTAGTAACATCTGCTTTCTATGAGCGCAGATATGACTACAAAAATTGTTGGTTTGCGTGAAACAGTTACAGCCTTGCGCAAATATGATCCTGATGCTCTAAAGGCTTTGCAGAAGGACATGAAGGGCAGGTTGCGCCCGTTGGCTGTTGCTGTTGGTAATTCTTTCCCAAAAGTGCCACCAGCACTTCACGGAGATATGCACTGGGTTGGAACGGGCAGATATAAAGGCAAAGCACGCTCACCTAAATGGGATGGGCTTGCTCAAACCCGTGTGATTATTTCTAGTAGTACTGGTAAGCGTTCTTTTGCTCGTGTTCAACAAATGTCACCATCTGGTGCAGTGTTTGACAGTGCAAAGAAATCTGATACAAACGGTTTCATTCAAGCATTGGATTATGCTGCCAACAGTATTGCTTCAGGCAAAAAGACCCGATCCCGTGTCATGTTCCCTTCAACTCAAAAGCATCTACCAATGATTGAAACAGAAGTTGAGATAATCTTGGCAAAACTTGATGTTGAAATTGAGAGAAAGTTGAGTACCTACAAATGAGTGTTGGCGTAAATATTTTTAGCCACTTTCATGCTGAAGGTGTAACTAAGGCAATCAAAGAGTTTCAGAAACTTGAAACCACACAGGCTAAAGCACAATTTGCTGTTAAGAAGGCTGCTATACCTGCTGCTGCAGCGTTGGCTGGTTTGGCTGTTGCAGCCACACACGCTTTACACGCTGCAATGGAAAATGAAGTCAGCCAGATGCGGTTTGAGAAAGTTATTGGCAATGTCACTGGGGCAACTGAAGCACAAATAAAAGCCTTAGATGGCTCTATTGAGGCAATGGCAAAACAAACTGGCATCAGCAAAGAACAGTTACGCCCTGCAATGCAATATCTGGTTGTTGCTACTGGTTCGGTTGCTACAGCGCAAAAAGATATGGCGTTGGCTATGGATATCAGTGCTGCTACTGGTGCTGATTTAGAATCTGTTACACAGGCTTTGGGTAAGGCTCATAACGGTGTTACTAGGGGTTTGGTCAAACTTGATCCTTCATTAAAGAAAGTTTTGGGCAGTACTAAAGATTTTGCTGTTGTTCAGGATTTGCTGACACAAAAATTTGGTGGTTCTGAGGCTGCGTTTGAGAAAACTGCTGCAGGTGGTATGCGCCGTTTCAATGAAAGCATCCATGAAATGTGGGAATCAATCGGCAACGCTTTGCTTCCAGCGTTCAAGGCAGTCATCCCATATTTGCAAGCGTTTGGTGATTGGGCGCAAAAGCACTCAAAAATGTTTGTGATCATGGCTGCAGGTGTTGCAGCATTGTCTGCAGCAATCCTTGTTGCTAACACAGTTCTAAAGGTCATGGCTATTTGGGAAGAGATTGTTAATGCAGAAAATCCTTTTGCATGGATTGCGTTGGCGGTGATTGCGGTGATTGCCGTTGTTGTTGCGCTTTATATGAAATTTGAGATTGTGCGCACAGTGGTGAATGCTGTGATCAATGCGATCATTGCGATCATTGAGAACTGGCTGAATGCTTGGATTCATGTCATCAACTTGATCATTGATGGAATCAACTTGCTGATCGGTGCAGCCAATTTGTTTGGTGCAGGTTTGCATGAGATAGGAACTATTGGAACTGTTGAGTTTGGGCGTATCGGTGCTGCAGCCAAAGCGACAGAAGGCGCAATGATTGATTTCAGAAGGTCTGAGCATGAGGCTGGAGTTCAGGCAATCAAAACTGGTGCTGATACTTCTAAATCTTTTGGTGGCGCAGGTAAAACTATTGAAACTGCTACAGAAAAAGTAAAGAAATATCTTGATGCGTTGAAATCGGAAACTGATGCAGAGAAATCTGCTGCTGAGGCTGGTAAGGCTGTCACTAAAGCGCAAACAGATCAAATGGCTGCACACGACAAAGTTTCTGTTGCGTTAGCAAAGTTCAATCAAATTGCACAAGGTTATGGTGCTGCTTCTAAAGAGGCTGCTACACAGTCCCGTGCGGTTGCTTCTGCACAGCGTGATCTGGCGCAAGCAAACAACGGTGTAACGGATGCAACGAAAGCACTGGCTGATGCTGAAGCAAGGTTGAACGCTATGCGTCAAAAGCCTTCAGCAACCACTATTGATAATGCTGAAACCGATCTTGAGAAAGCCAAACTGAACGCAGAGAAAGCAACATTTGATGTGTTGGATGCTGAACAAGCGTTGGCTGATCTGCGAACAAAGGGTGATGCAACTCCAGAGGAAATCCGTAAGCAAGAAATATCTTTGATTGAAGCAAAGTTTAGTCAGCGTGATGCCACTCTTGCTGTAAGTGAAGCAGAAGCAGGGCTAAAGAAGTTGCGTGAGGATTCACCTACGGCAGAGGAAATTGCTACTGCAGAGCGTGATGTTGCTGACGCAAAACTTGCTGTTGAGCAGGCTATTTCTGATCAACAGGATGCTACACAGAAACTCAATGATGAAAACTTGTTGTATTCCCAGATTGTTTCTGGTGCTGCGGAGGATTCAAATATTTTTAAGGATGCGTTGAAGGAATTGACTGATGCTCGCAAAGACGAAGCGGATGCCATTGACAATGTGAAGCAGGCTAAAGATCGTGAACTTGAAGCAACATTGAAACTTGCTGAGGCTGAGTTGGCTTTGCAGGATGTTAAGAGCAAGGCTGGTGGTGCGATTGTCAAGAAAGGTAATGCCACTTTGTCTGCTGCTATTGCTGCTGCACAGCAACGCATTATTGATGCGCACAACATTCCTGCTATGGCAAGCGGAGGTATTGTGACGCAACCAACATTGGCTTTGATAGGCGAAAACGGGAGTGAGGCTGTAATCCCTCTCTCACAAATGGGTGGAATGGGTGGAAACACCTATATCACTGTTAATGCTGGCATGGGTGCTGATGGTGCGGAGATCGGGAATCAGATCATTGATGCGATTAGGAAAGCGGAGAGGCGCAGTGGCAAAGTGTTTGCTTCTGCATAGTTATGGCTGCACCTACGACAACGGTTGAAATCTGTTTTGATGAAACACCTGTTTATGATGGGATTGGTTTCACGCTTGATGACACAACTAAAGGCGTATTGAACAACCCATATTATTTGCTTGACGGGCATTTGAACTTCACTGATGTTTCTGCTGATGTGCAGCAGGTGACTGTAAATCGTGGGCGTTCACGCCAGTTGGATGAATACCAAGCAGGCACAGCCTCTATACAGTTTTACGACAAGACACGCAAATATGATCCATTGAACACGGCTAGTGCCTACTACCCTTATGTGATTCCACGCCGTTATGTGCATATCAAATCAAACAGCCTTCCAGTGTTTGCTGGTCTGATCAACAACTGGTCTTTGAGTTATGAGCAACCTCAAGATAGTTATGTAACAGCATCTTGTTCTGATGCTTTCGCTTTGCTGGCAAATCAAAACCTTTCCACATTTATCCCTGATGTTGAGTTGTCTGGTTTACGAATCACCACCGCATTGAATCGCCCTGAAATTAGTTTCACTGGAACATCTGTGAGTGTTGATGATGGCACTTCAACAATGGGTGCTTTTGCTGTTGCAGATAATGAGGGTGTGCTTGGCTATTTGCGACAGGTAGAAAAAAGTGAGCAAGGGTTTCTATTTTGTTCTAATGACAACACATTGAAGTTCAAGGGTCGTTCAACAGTTTTGGCGCAAACAGGTGGGGTTGCTTTTGCGGATGACGGATCAGGTACTTCTAGTTACATGACGCTAGATGTGGAAACTGGTGATGATCTTTTGTTTAATCGTATTGTTGCTCAGTCTCCTGCAGGTGTGGCACAAATTGTTACTGATGCAACAAGCATTGCAACTTATGACACGGTGACGCTTGAAGCAACTGATCTTTTGAACTCAGACACGGCAGAAGTTCTTTCTATCGCAAACCTGCTTTTGCAAACCTACAAAACACCAGAAGTTCGCTACACAGGACTGACACAACAACTTGCTGGATTGTCGGCAACTAATCAAAACAAATTACTTGGGCTTGATCTCACCGATTTGGCTACAGTGACACGCACCTACACTGCTGGCAGCCCTGCATCAATAACGAAATATGTGATCGTGGAAGGCATCACACACACGATTACCCCTGCCAATCACATTGTCCAATACCGTTTCGGTTCATTGTCTCAAGTTGGTTTCATTTTGGATTCAGGTATATTCGGATTGCTTGATTCGGGCGCAATCTAACAACTGTTACAATCGGAGACACTATGGCACGGCAAACCTTCACCGCAGGCGCAGTCCTGACAGCATCACAAATGAACACCCTTCAGGCTTCTGTGTGGTCTGATGATGTGAACGCACAAACAACCTCATACACGCTGGTACTTACTGACGCTGGAAAACAGGTCACAATGACCAACGCAAGCGCAACCACAATCACCGTGCCTGCAAGCGCAACCGTGAACTATGCGATTGGCGCAAAAATCCAGTTGATCAACTTGGGTGCTGGCGTGGTCACTGTCGCTGGTACTGGTGCTGCAACAATTTGGAACTCAACGCTTGACTTGTCGTTGAATCAGTATGCTGTTGCTACTCTTTACAAAACTGCCACTGACACTTGGGTTCTGTTCAGGGGTATGGATGTTGAGGATGATCAAGCAATTCTTTCAAGTCAGATTTTCGGATAAAGGAATAACACATGGCAACATTTACAAAACAAATATTTTCAGGTAGCACAGACGGATTGCCAATTTCGGTAACACAAACTGCAACTGCTGGAACATTGATTCACACTTGTTCAAGTACTACAACAACAATTGATGAAGTTTGGTTGTATGCAACAAACACTTCTGCATCAGATGTTGTGCTTACTGTTGAATGGGGGAACGCCACAACAAGCAACAACATCAAATACACGGTAAAGGCTGCAAACGGTTTATACCTGATTGCTTCTGGTTTGGTATTAAAAGGAAACGCAAGTCCGTACACAATTCGTGCGTTTGCTGCAACTACTGCGGTTATATCAATCACTGGATTTGTGAACCGCATCTCCGCATAAATCATGTCAAGATTTGATCGTGCATTATCGGGTGGAATGTCTATTGCTAGTGGTTCGTTAGCGCCACGCAAACGGCGTGGAAACACCAATCAGGCAAATGATTTTTGGATTGGTGGTGGCGCCTCAAACCCGACAACATCCATTGAATCGTTAGTCATTGCAGGCGGAGGCGCAGGTGGATCGTATGGTGGCGGCGGTGGCGCAGGCGGATATCGCACACAGACAATTACTGTTGCAGGTGGAACCTTGTACACGGTCACGATTGGCGCAGGTGGCTCGGGTGGCACGGGCGGAAATGCTGGAACAAACGGTGCCGACTCTATATTTTCGACGCTTACTTCCACGGGTGGCGGGAAAGGCGGAGGAGCGGATCTCAACGGGACAAACGGCGGATCGGGCGGCGGTGCAGGAATTAAGACCACGGCTGGAACACCAACAGGTGGATCGTCTAGCCCCGCAACAACACCTGCTCAAGGTTTCTACGGCGGAAACGGTGTTGGTAGCACCGACTTGAACTATCGCAATGGTGGTGGTGGCGGTGGAAGTAGCGCACAAGGCACTAACGGCGCTGTCTCGGTTGGTTTCCCTGCTTTAACTGTTGCTGGATCTGGTGGGGCTGGAACATCATCCAGCATCACGGGTAGCGCAGTTGTTCGAGCAGGCGGAGGAGGCGGTGCAGCCGATGGTCGTTCATCCCCAAACGCTTCCGCAGGCGCAGGTGGAACGGGCGGAGGCGGCGCAGGCGGAATTGGGGCAACCGCTGGAAACGGCACAGTCAACACGGGATCGGGTGGCGGCGCAGCAGGATATACAAGTGCTTTCGGCACGGGCGGAAACGGTGGCGCAGGATTTGTGGTGTTGCGATACTCAAACATGTACGACCAATTAACTTCAATAGGTGCAGGCTTGACATACACATACTCAAACACTGGCGTCTATCACCTTTACCAATTCACATCTGGAAGCGACACGATCAAGGTTTGACATGGCACACTACGCATTTTTAGATGAGAACAACATTGTCACGGAAGTGATTGTTGGGCGTAATGAAACAGAAGTTGTTGATGGTGTTTCAGATTGGGAAACACACTATGCAAACATTCGTGGACAAGTTTGCAAACGGACTTCATATCACGGAAAAATCCGCAAACAGTATGCGGGTATTGGTTATTCCTATGATGCAACTGCTGATGTATTTATTACGCCGAAACCATTTCCATCTTGGACATTAGACAACAACCATGATTGGCAAGCACCAACACCAATGCCAAATGATGGCAAGATGTATAAATGGAACGAAACAAAACAAAAATGGGAAGTAGTCGCTGGCTGATTTTTCTTCCTGTTGCCTTGTTCGCATTGTTTGCACCGCAACCCGCACACGCAACACAGGTTGGTTTGCTGGTTCGTGGATATTCAATCAGCGAGATACCACCAACTAAGTCTGATATTGCTTACCCAATGTGCGGTACTTCAACAGAGCCGTTTATTAATGCAACTTGGGATTATCAGCCGTATGAGCAGTGTGATTGGGATTTGTTCATGCTTCATTACACGGGTTATCTGCAGATTCCTGAGCATCAGACTATTGAGTTCTTTGTTGCTTCAGATGATGGTGGAACTGTCAAGATTGGTTTAGATGAGTTTGGTGTGTGGCAGGATCAGGGTTGTTCGGCAACTATGTCTGGTGAGTTAAACATTGCTGCTGGTACACAGCCTGTTGATGCGTGGATGTACGAGAATGGCGGTGCGACCTGTTTTCTTATGGCTTGGAATATTGACAACACGGGATGGGAGATAGTGCCACCAGAGGCATTTACTTCTGACGCTTTACCAATCCAGTCCACAACCACCACAGAACCAGATACCACGACAACGGGGATGCCAACAAGCACCACAGAAATGCTTTCATCTAATCTTTCATCAATCGCTGGAGTAACCACAACGGGATTACCACAAATAACAACAACAGTGCAAGAAACAATTTCATCAGTTCAGGTTACTGTTGCACTTCCACCTGACACGGTTGCTCTGCCACCAATCACAGAGCCAGCACCACCAGAAATCATTGCCCCAATCGTCACCGTGTACTTTCCTCCAGAAACAGCACCAGAGCCCCCTGTGAGCCTTCCTGTTGCGTCAGAACCTCCAGACACCGTAGATGTACCCCCCTCAACTTTTGTGTTGCCAGAACAAGCCCCAGATCAGCCTTTAAGCCAAGCAGATTTTGTGGCAGCCTTGTCGGTTTTGTCTGATGCAACATCCTCAGATCAGGTTCAAGCGGTGGTCACAGAGATGTTAAAAGCCGATCTGAGCAGCACACAGGCAGAGCAACTGGTTGCTTCACCTGAAGTGCTTACAGCGATCACGGGCGAACAGGCACAACAACTATTTCAACAAATTGAACCAGCACAACTTTCTGAGGACATGGCTGCAGTGATCGCAGACACTTTGAACAATCCCGATGTGCCTGATGAAGTGAAAACAGCGTTTGAGGAAACATTAAACATCTTTGGCAACAACGGTTTCAGTAACTACATCCCATTGGGTTCTGTTGTCAATGTTGCTGTGAGGCGCACAATTATCGCAGGTACTACAATCCTTGTGGCTCTACCGTCACCTGCACCTGCGAGGCGTAATGAAAAAACTGCATGACTATTTAATTGAGAACGCATGGGTTTGGGCTGGTACTGGTTTAGTGTTACTAACTTTGTCTGGAACAACTTTGAAGCAGGCGTTATGGATCACCTGTTTTACGGTGCTGGTACATTTCATTGCAACGGTTCTTAGGAAAGGTGATTCAGAATGAAAAAGGTTCAAGATGTCGCAGGCAGAATTATTGCGTTGTTTCTCACAAATGCGTTGGGTGTTGTAACTGGTGCAGCAATCATTGCGCCAGATTTGCAAGTGTGGAAATCGGCTTGCATTGCTGGTGCAGTGTCCGTATTCAAAGTTGCTGAATCATTAGCAAAAGCATCTATTGATGGTGAACTAACTATGGATGAGATTGATGCAGCGTTTGGTGCGACACCAAAAAAGATTGCAGCGAAAAAGGCTGCTAAATGAAGCGTGCTTACACAGGCAACAAAGATGGTGCATCAGCAGGTGAACATCCACAACTCACAGCGTTAATCAAAGAAATCTTGAAGGCTTATAGCCCTGCACTTTGGAACAACGGCAGTTGGGGTATTCGCAATATGCGAGGCAAAGAATCATTGAGTGTTCATGCAACAGGTCGTGCCGTAGATATTTCGTGGCGCAACATGGGCAATGGCAAGCAAGGCATTGCACAAGGTGGGCGCAAGTATGCGACAGAGGCAATGGAGTATCTGATTAAACACGCTGATGATTTGGGTATTGAAATGATTATTGATTATTTCCCTGCACCATATGGGCGTGCATCTAAGTGTGATCGTGATATGGCGTGGTTGAAGTACGACAAAGATACGGTGCATGGCGCACCTAATGGAGATTGGTTTCATGTGGAAGTTGATGGTAAGAAATCGTCTGAGCAGATTAAGGCTGTCTTTGCACAGAATCCTCCAGCAAAAGTGACTATTGGTGCATAAATGGATTTGGGTGCTGCTTCCATAATCGTTGCTTGTATCACAACGGTTGGTGGCATTGTTGTCGGTTTCATGCAATCATTTAAGAAGGAGAGCAAGGAAACCCGAAAAGAGAACCGTGAGGATCATGCTGTTGTGCAGATGCAACTGAAAATGATTTATAAGGGTTTGAACAAGGTTGATAACAAGTTAGAACAACACATCAAAGATCATAGGGAAGTTGGGAATGGGAAAACTGTTACAGCAGATAGAGGCAACGCCAGTTAATGCTGGTGGGAAACAATCATCCGTTGATTTGGCGATTCAATCAATGCAGGGGGAGGACAGAGAGGACTTGGTGTGCGCTTTGCGCAACATCACGATCTCCCCTACTGTTATCTCAGAAGTGCTGCAGATTAACGGTCACGAAGTCACACGGCACGCAATCCAGCGTTGGCGAAACAGAGAGGGTATCTGATGAGTTTGGGCGATCAAATCAATGAGGCGTTAGAGGCTGAGAACAACGGAGAGCTGCTGAGGTTGCGCAAACAGCGTGACAGCTATGCAAACCAGAATGTGCGCCTGCAAACGAAACTGGATGAGCTAGAGCGTGCGCTGTCTGTCGTTGATCAGGTAGATGGTTTGACTGTTCAGCCTCCAGTGTGGCTTGCACCAGCGAAACCGAAAACCCATGCAGCAACGCTCGTTGTCATGCTGTCGGACACACACTTTGACGAGGTAGTGAACCCAGATGAAATGGAGGGGCTGAACGCCTACAACCGTGAAATAGCAATAATGCGGTTAGAGAAGTGGACACAGAATGTAATCAAGATGGCACGCCACTATCTGTCAGGTGTGAACTATGACGGTGTTGTTTTGATCTTGGGCGGTGACATTTTCTCTGGCGATATCCACGAGGAACTAGCTCTGACCAACGAGGACACCATGATTGGATCGTTGCTGTTTTGGGCTGAACAAGTATCGGCTGCAGTTGAGCTACTGGCAACAGAGTTCAAGAAATGCCATGTTGTTTCTGTTGTTGGCAATCATGGGCGCACGACACGCAAGCCACGCATGAAGCAGCGTGTGAAAACAAACTTTGATTGGCTGCTTGCGAAAATGGTTGAACGCAGTTTCACGAAAGATAAACGGGTCACATTCACGATCCCAGAGTCAGCTGATGCGCTTGTTCAGATTTATGATTACGGGCATTTGATAACGCACGGTGATCAGGTGTCTGGCGGTGGCGGTATCGGTGGCATCTACCCGCCGATTATGCGAATGCGTGCGAGGAAACATGCACGGTACATGGTGACAGGTAAATCATTTCAAACATTGTGGCTTGGACACTGGCATCAGTACATCAGTACGCCATCAATGGTTGTGAACGGATCGCTGAAAGGATATGACGAGTATGCAATGTTGATGGGTTTCGGGCATGAGCCACCACAACAGGCGTTAGGAATTGTTACCCCTGAACGCAACCTCACGATTCAAGCACCAGTGTTCTGTATGGATCGCAAGAAGGAAGGCTGGTGAGTTGTGGCAACATTTGTGGAAATCATCTGGCATGATGCGCACGCAGATACAACAACATGGATGGAAAAAGATGAGATCAGTGAACAACCGTGTGTTGTGGTTTCTTGTGGGATTTTGTTGCCTGATGCAAAACCTGATCATGTGGTACTTGTTCAATCGTTAAACAGTTATGAGCAGATTGATTGTGTGTTGAGTATTCCTGTTGCAATGGTGCAATCAATGAGAGTATTAGGGAGTGGACTGGATGCGTCTGAGCATCTAGGGTGATCCTGCTCGTGATGTTCTCCTTCTCCGTCACGGGCTTGGTTGAGTAGCCCTGCCCCCTAGTACGGGGTGGGGCTTCTCCCAAACCCGCACGCAGTCAGGGTTTCCCTGATTTGCTTGACTTCGCTGACTTTGATAAAGTGTCTTTATGGGGATCTACCCCAGATGTTCAAGAGGAGGACATTATGAGTAGGAAAATATTGCGCAGGAAGCACACAGCACCAACTGGTTACACAGCGTGGGCTACTGATTATGAAATTGCTTGTCTGACAAAAGACACAACAAAAAGCAATTTGAATGTTTGCATGAATCAAGCACTACTTGCATTTGATGCAATCAACAATATCTACAGCAGACTTCCAGAAGGAAGTGAAACATACGAAGCCATTGGTCAGATGGGTCAAGAGTTGTACAACCTTATTGGCAACATCACAACTGCTTACGATTCAATCATTCTCCCAAGCAAGACTAAGGAGGTGAAGTGATGACTGCTGCAGAGATTGTTGCTGAAGCAATCGCAACACACGGCAGACCATTATGGGTTGCTCATGTACCGAAACCAATCAGGCATCAAGTTGATGCACAGTGGCTTGATGGGATGCTGGCAACAGCGCAACGCTCATCCGATTACCTCACACGCAAGTATCAGTACGATTTGATTCTGGATTGGTGCAAGCGCAATGTGTTTGAGGAAGCCACAGTGGAAGCACTGGTGGAGTTGTCCAAGTTGAGTGAGCCAACGGTGCGCAAGTTCATTGGTGAGCGCACTGATGTGTTTCGCAAACTGCGCAGAGGAGTGTGGGAAGTGCGTGATCCGAAAGCGGACAGGGCTGCAGACAGATAACCCTGTTACACCCATCACGCATACTGAGATCAAACAACAAACAGAGGAGAATGAAATGCAAGTGATACCGAAAGCTAGGCACGGAAGTAAAGATTGGTTGCTGGCACGCTGGAAGGATGAGCAGGGGCGTTGTGTCTTTGGTGCATCAGATGTGCCTGCTTTGATGGGCGCAAGCCCGTACAAGACCAGAGGCGAGCTGTTCGCAGACAAAGTGAACGAGCCTGTAGAGCAAGAGGAGACTGCGGTGTTCAGGCGAGGCAACCTGTTAGAGAAACCGTTGCTAGAGGAAGCGTCTCGCATACTTGGCACAAACATATTCACGCCAGATGTGATCTACCGTGATGGGCGTTTATCAATCAGCCTTGATGGTGTGGATAACGAGCTGCAGCCAAGCGTGGTGGTAGAGGCTAAGACCTCAACCCGCTACAGCATCTACAACGCTCAGGATCTCCCTGATGAATGGTGTTGGCAGGGATGGGCGCAGATGGCTGTGCTTCAAGTGCCTGTCTGGTTCGTTGTGCTGGATCGTGACCAGCGCATATCTGTTGTAGAGCTACCCGCTAATCCCGAAGCGATCCAAGCGTTGCAGCTAGAGACTTCGGTGTTCGGCGGTTGGGTTGATGGTGATGAAATGGATGAGAACATAAACAATTTCAGTGCTGCTGATATCGCACGCATTTGGAAGCCAACGCCGACAAGCGTTGAGTTGCCAACGAGTGCTGTTGATTGGGCGTTGCAGCTAGAGGAAGCAAGAGCTATGGCTAAGCAGGCTGCTGATCTGGAGAGCAAGGCAAAAGATGCGCTTGCTCAAATGATGTTGGGTAACGAGATCGGCACTGTTGATGGCGTTCAGCTCGTTAGTTGGAAACAGCAAGCGGGCAAGGCATCATTGGATACCAAGCAGTTGCGTTCAGATCATCCAGAGCTAGTACAGCAGTATGAGAAACAGGGCGCACCATTTCGTGTGATGCGTATAACGAAAGGAAAAGGAAAATGAGCGAGGAACTTAATACTCAACTTCTGCGTGCAGTGTTGGATCAATATGCAACCCCAGATCCGAAAATTGTGGGAACTATCCCACGCAACGGGATCAATCTTGCCTATGTCAGCCACGCAGACATAACGAAAATCCTAATTGAAGTTGATCCAGCGTGGAGCTGGCAGCCGATTGAATGGGTAAATGGCAGACCAGCAATCAATGTGGAGAATGGAACAGCAACAATGTGGGGAACTCTCACGCTGCTAGGCAAATCTATGTTGGGCGTTGGATCGGTTCGGGCAGACAAACAGGATCTTGACAAAGAGCTTGTCGGTGACTTCCTGCGCAACGCTGCAATGCGTTTCGGTATCGCACTTAGCCTATGGTCAAAGCAGGATTGGTCTGATAACACAACGATCATTAGTCTCCCTGCAGCGCAAGCAAAGCGAGCTGAGGAAGCGAAGCCGTATGTTCAGAATCATCCTGCGAAGGGTGTGCCATCTCCGAAAGTAGTGCGTGAGTTTGTTCAGGAAATTGAGCCAACGCCAGATGAAATGGCAGAGATAGCTGCACAGTTCAACGGCACGATTGTTGAGAACATCACGCCTATATCAAAGCCTGTTGCTTCGTCTAGTGGGAAAGCGAGCGACAAACAAAAGGGTTTGATTAGCAAACTTGCGAAAGAAAAAGTGAACGGAGATTGTGTTCCGTTGATGCGAGAGCTGTTCAACAAGTCTGCTGTTGGTGAGTTGACCAGCAAAGAAGCATCTGGTTTGATCAAGCAACTGATGGAGATGCGCTAATGGTGTCCGTAGAAATGAGTCAAGCGATGGCGTTGATGGATGTTGTTGCTGCAGCACGGATTGTTGTCATGCTTGATGGAACAGATCGGTGTTCGCTGTTAGAGCTGCGTGAAGCGTTGATGGCATACGATCAGTCCACTGGCAAGGTTTCGTGAAGCGTGACCATTGGCGAGAGGATGCACGCTGTCTGGGTCAGCCAGTTGATGTGTACTTTCCTGATATGTCTCTTGGCGAAGCCCGTTGGGATCGTGCTAAAGCGGTGTGTAAGAACTGCACTGTGAAGCGTCAGTGTCTAAAACTGGTTATCAATTTGCCAGATGATGATGACAGGTGGGGCGTGTTTGGTGGGCTATCACCTGCTGATAGGCGTGTATTGCGTGATGACATAAAGAGAGGACTTAAGGGTGCGGTGTAAATGCACATTCAAAAGAATATTGAACGAAACCATTTGTGATGAGGGAGATGATGATGAGTGAGGAAATGAAGTTAGAACGAACAGAAGTTGCCAATGATGCTCTGGATTTCCTTTTGGCAAGGCTGCAAACAGAGATTGAAGAGCTGGATCAACGGCTTGAAACTTTGTTTGAGAACATCAACGAGCTGCAAAAGAGGAACAGTGGGTAGGAGATATGATGTGCGCACATTTCCTGCGAAAGCGTTGGTGCGCAAGTTTGAACCAAACACCAGCGTTATGACGATTGCGCAGGCGTTAGACATGAAACGATCAACGGTGTACAAATGGTTTCAGAATGACACCATGATTACTCAGTGGGCTGCTGATCGCTATGCAATCAAGTTGGGGATGCACCCCTCAGAGGTTTGGCTTGATTGGTTCGCTCTGGAGGCTGTCTGATGGGGCAAATAATCATTGGTGCGGTTCTAGCGTGGCTTTCTGGCGTTTTGAGTGTCATTGCATACGCCAACTTTGCGGACTGGATGGATGATCGTGACTGAGGAACGCAAAGGCGAATGTCAGGGCAATCAAGAGAAGTGCAACCTAGATGGATGCCCGAAGTTCGGAACGCTTGGTGTTGCAGGGCGTGATGGCAAACGCCGTATAAAGGGCTGTAGTGATCCTGCAGCACGGGGAAAGCGATCTAGGCGCAAAGGATTGAACAAGCAGCGCACAGCACGCAAGAGGCTTGGTGTTGCACCTTCTCACAAGTTCGGTGACGGTAACGAGGAACGCTGGAATGATGCACTGTTTGCCAATGAGGTGAAAGCAGGGAAGCAGATACAGCCTGCTGTGAACGCTTGGATGCGCATAGAAGCACAGGTGAAGTCCAATGAGGCTGATTATGGCTCTAGGCGTAAGCCTGCACGGGCGGTGTTGATGCCTGATGATTGGGGAAAGGAAGGGCTTGTGATGATTCGTTTGAGTACTTGGGAGGAATTGGTTGCACCAGCAATGCAAGCGTTCTATGAAGGTGGGGATAGCGGTGCATTGGAATAAACACAAAGTTGATTATGTTTCAGATGTTTGGTCTGCAGGTCAGCAGCGTGCAGCAACACCGTTGTTCAATCGTGAGTTCAGAACCGTGCAACGCAATGAGGGTGCTGCCGTGATGGGCGCATTGGGTGAATGTGTGACAGAGTTTTGGTTGGACTGGCATGGTGTTGATTGGCTGCCTGATGGTAACTATCAGAATGATCTACTAATTGAAGGGAAGCGTGCGGAGATTAAAACAAAACTGCGCACTTCAATTCCTCAAGCACATTACGAGGCTTCAGTGAACAATTATGGTGATTGGATACAGAAACCAGATTTGTTTGTGTTTGTGTCATTGTTTAGGACTGGCGCAGATTTTTGTGATGTTAAATCGTTTTGCTGCGCATACCTTGTGGGCTGGTGTTATGACTGGGAACTGCATGAGTTTGGTCAGCAAATAAAAATTGGGGATACTGACGAACGCAACGGTATAGTTTTTCGTGCTGAAAGCATGAACATTGAACACCGTTACTTGCGTGACATGAACAAGATTGGGGAATGGTAATGACACCAATGCAGATTGAGGGGATGGTGGACAGAATATGCGGATTGTTTCCAACAACTCAGATCGGGCGCAACACTGTCAAGAACGCATGGGCTGTAGATGACTTCCTGCTAGATGCTGATATTGATGAGGCACGCAAAGTAACCGACTGGATCAAAGCAAACAGCGACAAGTTTCCTGCTTCGCTGAGAGAGCTGCACAACATCTTTCGCAAGGTGCGTGGCTTGGGATCAAAGAACCAGCCGATTGAAACGAAGTGCGATATATGTAACGGGATGCTTTGGGATGACGGTATTCGTTACTCGCAGGCTGGTCAGCGCATAAGCGAACAGTATGAGCAAGAGGAAAACGGGCTCATCTACAAAGTTGTTCGCCCCTGCCCGAACTGCAGAGGATCAAACTGGCGGATGCCAGAGAGCTAAAAGTTTCTACAATCGGCTAGTCGCATGACCTCCACTGTTGCAAGGTGAGTGGGTAACACACGGAAAGCGTGGGTAGATTGCGCTGCACTGAATTATGAAAGACGAGATGATTTGGTCAATAGCGTGAGGCACTGTGCGTTTGTAATTGGTTGTTGGAGTGAGGCATCCCAACGGGGGGCATTACATCTTTAGGTTTGCTGTGATTCAACACATATATGTATATGTTGTCAATCGCTGCTACACTGAGAGAACACGCCGAACTGAGGCGAACTACCAGCACAGATGTTGTGCCGTGATGCTCAAAGGGGCTGCTGTAATAAAACAAAATCATTTAGTTCTATATCTATACCTAAAGTTAGAGGAGGCGAAAGTGATGTTCGGATTTATGAAAAAAGTAGTTGTAGGTGTTGTTGCGGTGCTGGCGGGTTTCGCTGGTGTTGCTCAGGCGTTGAATGTTGATGGTGGTTCTAGTTCTGTTTATATTGCGAACAGCTATGTGCCAGATCGTGTGATTGAAGTTCCGTACAAGATCAAAGAAGGCGCAAAGTGCGGTCAGTGGTGGCAAACAATGGATGATGCTGGTTGGTCTGACGCTGACATTGTTAAGGGTGATGCAATCATGTTTCGTGAAAGCAAATGTGATGCAACACAAATCAACTCTGATGATCCAACACGCATAGGAAAGTTCAAAGGCTCTTTCGGTTTGTATCAAATCAACTTGTACTGGATCAAACAGACACGCTGGTATCCACAGGGGTTTTTACAAACAAAGTTAGAGCGAAATTTAGTGCCAACAGATCTGTTGATTCCAGAAATCAACATTGCTGCAGCGTTGGAGATCATTAAACAGAATCGTGCTGATGGTGGTTGTGGCTGGTCTGCATGGCGAGGCTGCTAGAGCCTGAAATATGCCCTAACTAGGGGCTGGAATTGCAACAAATACGGGAAACCCTGACTAGGTATAGGGTTCGTTGATTTGCAATACCCACACCGATTGGGCAAGATTGATTCATGGGGGCAACCAGCCCCCTAGCTCAAGAGGAGGGCAAAATGAAGATCGTAGGATCACCGATCGTAGGATCACCACATAAGAGAGAAGTTCTGGCACTCATCAATTCCGTAGAAGACAGAGATGTGCAAAACGAGATGCTGGAAATCAGCAGCAAATACGCACAGGCTCTCGCAGGGATGAGGTTGGCAAAGAACTATCTGGAACAGATAGATGATGAAACAGGAACAGATCACTCCGATACTTTCGCCTTGATCTATGACGCCATCAACAACATCAAATACTCAGAGATCGCTTTGCTTCAGATGACAGCAGAGATCTAAGGTTGATGCAGAGGAGGATGATCATGCAAAACATTCAGAGAGAGATCAACGGAGTCAAAACATACCGCACGCCACGCAGCGAGGTCACAAAGCGTGACATAAGTTGTTGGGCATGTGCAAAGCCTGTATCGGTTCAGACATATGTTTGCGAGAGCTGCGGGTTTGAGTTCCCAGAGGGGTTCAAACAAAAGTGAAAACATACACACTGCAAGTTCGGGTTCGGACTAAGTTCGGGCAACATTTCAGCGACACTGTGCACTATGAAGCACGAAGCTGGGATCAAGCTGTTGCGAAAGCAGAACGATTTGCTGTCAGCGCACACGGTTACAACAACATTACAAACATAGAAACAGAGGGAATCAAATGAGTTTGTTAGCAGCTAAAGAGTGGAACAAAGTGTTCATGCAAGATGGGGTCAAGCACAGGATCAAAGTTCGTGCTCAACTGAAATCGTTGGGGCAAGCACCATACTTTTCAATCACTGGAAAAATAGACTGGCAGGCAAAGAACAACAGATGGATGGAGGGGTCTGGCGGTTGCATCCATGATGAAATCCTGCAGCATTTCCCGCACCTGCAACTGTTAGTTGAAATGCACCTATCTTACGAGGATGGTGTGCCAATGCACGCATATGCCAACGCTGCGTATTTCGCTGGATGCACGAAGTACCAGAAGCGGGATCTAACCATGTTGGCAAAACATCTACGAGTATCTGAATCCCTAGCTGAAACGCTGATTGAATATGTTGATCAGTTCTACGGGGAGTTTGATCAGATCACTACGCCAGAGCAGGCGTGGGAGGACACTTGTTTTGATCACAGCCTGCCTGAACAGTGGCTAGAACAGGCAAAAGTTGCGAAGTCAATGCTCAACATTGTTCAGGCGGTATCAGCATGAGCGAGCCAACGAAGCGAACATTGGAACACATTGAACTTATAGAACATGATCTAGCACCTATGTTTGAAGTCAAACTTGTGGTTGTTGTTGAAGGGTATGGGGATGATGACGAGGAAACAGCGACAGCTGCAGGCTGGTTGTTTAACCTGTTGCACCTAGCATCAGAAGGGTTTGATATCAAAACAGGTGCACGGGAGTTCATGCGCTCTATGATCTCTACAGGGGAAACTAGGGTTCATCTCTGCAAGATTGAGCAGGTTGAAGCATGAGCGATATCGGCAACTTCCAACTAGTAGCAATAGCAATTACCGTTGTTGGCTGTTGGCTGGCAGGATTCCATCACGGCAAATGGGCTGGCATCCAGAAAGCAGAAGCACGCCACGCCATGCAAAAGAAAGCATTAGCAGCAGCAAGGAAGCGTCAAACACCACGCTGATAGATAGGCTGTAATTCTCCTGCGGTAAGCCACGCACCTTGTCTTTCCCCCCTCTTGAGGCAAGGAACGCCCGTCTGCAATGATGGCGCAGGAACTAGAAGCAAGCGAGAACGGAGATACCAGTGACCATGAACGATCTAGTGAGTGCGATTTACTTTCTGAGAAAGATCAGCGTGGGGCAGATGGAGGTGGACAGGCTGGTACAAACTGTGGAAGCCTTAGAAACAGAGATTGAAAAACGGAGGAAGAAAAAATGAGCGAGGACATGAAAGCCGAACTGCAGCATTGGCAGGGGCGCACAGATGAGATGCAGGTTGCGATAGAGCGTCTGCGTGAGGACAGAGATTCATTGCGTGCCGAAAATGCGTTGTTGGCAAAAGCGGTTGTTCATGCAGATGCGGAAATCAAACAATTGCGTTCCATGTTAGAGCGTGTGCAGATTGCATTGTCGCAAGGCGTTGAACTGTAAATGATTCAACTGTTGTGCCACAAATGCGAAACACTTGTGAGCCGTGACCCACTTTATGTTTCGGGATGTGGTTGCGACCCTGACGCACCAACATGGGTTGCAATACAACCAAACGGGAAGCTAATAATTATGAGCCACGCCGAATACACGATTAAGGAAACAGCATGACATTAGAAACAAAAACGCTCAACATTGATGATGTGTCACCTCATCCACGAAATGTGCGACAAGGGGATATAGGCGTAATCAGTCAGTCTTTGCAGGCTCACGGTCAGTTCAAGCCGATTGTTGTTGATCGCAGAACCATGAAAATCCTTGCAGGAAACCACACATGGAAAGCAGCTAAGTCGCTCGGTTGGGAACAGATTGATGTGTCGTTTGTTGATACGAAAAATGATCAAGATGCACTGAGGATTCTGCTTGCAGATAACAGAACATCAGACATGGCTTCCTACAACGATGATGGGTTAGAGATTCTGTTGAAAGAACTTGCAGAGTCGGTAGATGGGCTAGACGGATCTTTGTTTGATGGTGATGATCTGGATGTGCTCATTTCAGATAACAAATACTTTGAGATAGGCAAAGGATCTACAGATGATTACGCTACGAGCGCATTCACTGGAACTATCGCTAAACGCTTCGGTATAGCCCCGTTCTCTGTTCTGGACTGTCGCAGAAGTTGGTGGCGGGAACGCAGAGATGTGTGGTTGAAGCTCGGCATCTCATCAGAGGTAGGCAGAAACGAAAACCTGCTTAAGTTCTCCGACACGATCCTTTCATCACAGGGCAGAAACGACAACTTAACTGTTCCGAATAGCGCAATCTACTTGAACTCTCCAGATTCAGACAAACCTCAGTACAACGGAACATCTGTATTTGATCCTGTCATTTGTGAGCTGGCGTATCGCTGGTATTGCCCTGAAAACGGTTACATCCTTGATCCGTTCGCTGGAGGATCGGTGCGAGGAATCGTGGCATCACATCTAGGCATGAACTACAAGGGTGTTGAGCTGCGAGCAGAACAAGTTGAAGCGAACAAAGAGCAGCTAGAGAAAATAGGCAACGGTTCAGGATCATGCGAGTGGGTCAATGGCGATTCTCTGACTGTTGATCTAAACCAGTTCGGACAGAAGTTCAACTTAATGTTCTCATGCCCCCCGTATTTTGATCTTGAACAGTACTCTGATGATGAAGCAGATCTTTCTAACTTCAAAACCTATGACGAGTTCATGGTTGCATACGCAAAGATCATTGAGCGCAGCGCAGAAATGCTCGTTGATAACTCGTTTGCTGTTTGGGTTATCTCTGAAATTAGAGATGAAAAAGGCAACTACCGCAACTTCGTTGGCGATACCATCAACGCATTTGAAGCAGCAGGGCTCAGATATTACAGCGAATGCGTCTATGTGCAATCAAGTGGATCATGGGCGTTGCGAATCGGAAGGATGTTCGGTGCATCACGAAAGATCGCACGAATCCATCAGAACATTTTGATATTCGCTAAGGGCGATCCGTTCGCAACAACAGAAACATTGGGTGAGGGTGAATGGGGTTTTGAGAACGAGCCTCAGTGGTTGGAGGAAGCAAACAATGACGAATCTTGAATCATGGCAACAGGGAATTGCTTTGGATCGCCTGAAAAACATCAGAAGCCTGTTCAACAGATATAAACCATACGCATTTGGCAGGTTCGGGATGCCGAACGAAGCAGAAATCGCACAGATGCTCACAGATGATGAGGCGTTAGAACTGTTTGCTGAGGATGGAACAACAGTTGTTGCGTTTATGTCTGGCAAAACAGCTAAACGAAACAGCATCAAACAATGCTTCGGAGATGTAGAGCTATATGTGTCTAAGGATGATTTCCAGATCAAACATCTGACATTCAACAGCCTGATCCCAGACAGCACACTCAGCCAATGGCTGCAGCAAATAAAAGCATCAACTATCTGGATTGAAACGCACGCTGAGGACAGCGAGAAACTACAGCAGCTAGAGAGAGTCGGATTCAAGCGTTTAGGATCAAAAGTATCTGCCTCATCAGAGCTGAAAACAATCCTGATCAAAACAGACAACCAGATAGTTCGCACAAACCATCCAATGTCGCTATCAGACAAAGCAACGCTAGAGAAGCTAACCCCAACATTTGTTGATGTAGAGATGCTGCAAGCGGTCAAGTCTGATCTGGAGAACTATGTTGCGAAATCAACGAATCATGGATGGGCAGACCATTACAGTTCCTACAACATTCGCAAATCATGGAGTGCAATCAGCCTCAAAGGTTTCACAAACGATCCTGAGTTCATTATTAAGCCAGCAGAAATGTCAAAGAAATGGAAAGAGGACAACGCTGCTCTGATGAGCAACGAAGTCAGACCTACCGAAGCATGGGGATCGTTCCCGTCTGTTCATAGAATCCTGCAGCTATTGGGATGTGAGACACAGAGAGTTCGCCTGATGAGAGTTAGGGCATCAGATGGCGGGCTGTCTAGGCACGCAGATATAACAGACAAAGAGGCAGGCGCAACTATAGGAAAGATCGCACGCCTGCACATCCCGATCCAAACCAACCCAGAGACACGATTCATGGCGTGGCATCTCAACGGCACTCAGGTGCAAAAGCACCTAAATACAGGAAGCCTTTGGTATCTGGACACACGCAAACCTCACGCTGTCTCAAATCAGAACGGGGCGCAGGATCGCATCCATCTAGTTATTGATGCTGTTGTCAATCAGCCTGTGCAGGACTGGATCTATGGAAAAGTCTCAGGGCTTCTGTGAGCGTGGAATATAAACCACAAGAGTTCCTAGTCACAAAGCATGACGGCTACTCTGCTGTTAGAGATGATCTGATTGATGGAGGCACAAAGGTTCGCTTCCTACCCTATGTTGTAGGAGATGCAGAGCACATCGTCTTTGGCGCACCTTTCGCTGGAGGCGCACCAGTAGCTCTCTCTGTTATAGGGAGGGAAACAGGCAAACGGATATCCATATTCTATGCGTGGAGGAAAGAGCTACATCCCCGCATGAAGCGGGTGCAGAACAATGGAACAGACCTGCATCTCGTAGAACATGGATATATGAATGTTGTCCAGAAGCGAGCGAGAGACTATGCACAGCAGGCAGGCGCATTGTTCCTACCACTAGGGTTTGATACTCAGTCAGCAGTAGCCCCATTTCAATCTATGTTGGGAACATTCAGCAATGAGATCGGTCAGCCTGATGAGATCTGGTGCGCTGCAGGCTCAGGGATGCTCGCAAAGAATCTGTCTGTAGCGTTCCCTAACTCTGAGATCAAAGCGGTAGCTGTAGGGCTGCAATCAAGATGGGCGAAGCAAACCCTGCCCCCTAACTGCCAGATCCTAGAGCAGCCCCTACTATTCGCTAAGCCCCTGAAAGTAGAAGCCCCGTTCCCTATCTGCCACCACTATGAATCCAAAGCGTTCGCCATGATGCAGACAGCAATCAAAATGCAACCCAACAGATCACGCCTATTCTGGAATGTGCTCGGTTGGGAAGGATGATGTGCCACTAAGCCAGCCCTGCCTAACCTGCCGATCCCTAACAACAAACGGCACACGCTGCCCCACATGCCAGACAGCATGGAACAGAGCGCATCCAAAGCCATACAGAGCGCACTACGCAGGCTCATACAAGCGCAGAGCAAAACAAGTGAGAGATACAGCCACACATTGTTGGATATGCGGAGAGGGAAACAGAGGAACAACAGACCCGTTCACAGCAGACCACCTGATCCCATCAGACCCAAACTCTCCATTAGCTGCAGCCCACAGATCATGCAACTCCAGACGAGGAAACAAACCCATCAACCCCAACTAGCCTCATGCCCTGCCAAGCCAAGCCAAAGCTCAACCCATCCCTCCCCCTCCCCCCATATATGCACTTTTTCTGTAACCCATACCCTGTCTCC
>Ga0209084_1000649_pt1 | contig 32325 bp, 32 predicted proteins | sample C_130820_MF_Meta_FD_187309 | JGI IMG/M metagenome (GOLD analysis project Ga0209084, IMG submission 187309) | Freshwater microbial communities from Lake Croche, Canada to study carbon cycling - C_130820_MF_MetaG (SPAdes) (version 2) | ecosystem: Environmental > Aquatic > Freshwater > Lake... | reverse complement strand
ATCAAAATTTTTTTTAAAGGATGAAAAATTTATTTTTTTAATATTCACTTTTTTACTGCCATTTATATTAATTTTAATAACTTCGCTTATTACAGGATCTAAAATAAAAACTATGTGGATGATCCCGTTTTATTCTATGATTGGGATATTCTTTATATATCTATTTCAAAATCAAATTAATTTAAAAAAAATAAGAAATTTTAATGTATTGTTAATTATATTTTTAATTTTATCTCCGACTTTATACTCTCTAAGATCAATATATTTTGACAGCAGAACTAGATATGAAGGAAAAAAAATAGCAGCTCAAATTGAGAAAGAATGGAAGCTAGTATCTAGAAATAACATTTCTAATGTAGGATTCTCAGAATGGTACGCTGGAAATTTATCTTATCATTTAAGTAATAGACCGAAGGTTTTTTTAGATGAAAAAGATGATTTTTATAAAAAAACAGCTGTTATTATTTCAAAAGATATTGGACCAAACTTATGTAATAGGAAAAATATTAATATTAAAAATATTATGTATAAAAAAATAAGCGATCATGATGTATGCTTTATTTTTTAAATAGATGAAAACTTATAGAATATTAATTCCTGTATTTAATGACTGGGAATCTTTATCAACTCTTTTAAGCAATATTGATGGTCTTAAACTTAATGTATTCGGTAATATCAAAATTTTAGTAATCGATGATTGCTCGACAGAAATATTAAGTAAAAAAATAGAATTTAATTCATTTAATGATGTTGAAATAATAAAAAATGCTAAAAACATTGGACATGGAAAAAGTATCGCTAATGGAATCCAATATCTAAGCAATAAAAGTGATTTTGATTACTTAATTGTTATGGATGGTGATGGCGAAGATCGTCCAGAAGAAATCAAACAGTTAATATTAAAGTCTATTACTTTTCCATCATCAACCATTACCGCAAATAGAATTAAACGCTCCGAGGGTATTTTATTTAGATTATTTTATATTTTGCATAAAATTTTAACCTTAGTGTTAACAGGTCGCTCAATAAAATTTGGAAATTTTATGTGCATTCCTAAAAAAGAATTAAACTTAATATCATCTAACCAAAATCTTTTTGTAAGTTTTTCAGGAACTGTTTCTAAATTTATAAAAGACAAGCAGCAGATACCTTCGATACGAGGAATTAGATATCACGGTCCTACCAAAATGAGTTTTTTAAAACTTGTTAGACACTCTTTGTTGATTATATCTGTTTTTAAATATGAAGTTTTGCTTAGATCGTCATTACTTGTCTTTCTATTCAGTATTTTTGCTTTTTATTATAATAAAAATATTTTTTTAGTACTTATGATCCCTATTGCTGTAATTGATATGTTAATTATTTTTACTACTTTTTATCTATACAAAAAAAACTCTATTTAACGCCTAGACGCTTATGTATCTGCGTTGAAGAAGTGGTGTATTGAAATACAAAATTTTCATTCGGTCTTGCTCGAGAAAAACACTCTCTTGCTGCTAAAGCTCCTTCATGAAATCCTGAAAGGATTAACTTAAGCTTTCCTGGATATGTGCAAATGTCACCCACAGCAAAAATACCTTCTTCATTTGTTTGAAAATTTTTTGTATTAACTAGAATGCATTTATTATCCAGATTCAGACCCCAGTTCGCAATAGGACCTAATTCCATTTTAAGTCCAAAAAAAGCAATCACAGAATCTATTTTTAAATTTTCGATTGGATCAGTATTTTTTTGTATATCAACACTTTCTAATTTTTTATCTCCTTTAACTCCTTTGAGTTGATAAAAAGTTTTAATCTCAATTTTTCCAGATTTTGAAATCTCTTTAATTTTATTTAATGTATGAGGAGCTCCTTTAAAATCATCTCTTCTGTGAATTAAATAAACTTTTTTTGCAGTATTTGATAACTCTAAAGTCCAATCTAAAGCAGAATCGCCTCCACCAAATATAGCAATCGTCTGATCTTTGAATTTAGATTTATCTTTAACTGAATAATAAAAACCTTTTCCCTGAAACTTTTCAATATCTTTAAGATCTAATTTTCTTGGTTCAAAAGAACCAACTCCACCTGCGATAATAATATTTGGGGTTTCAAAAATTTGATTATCACTTGTTATAACCTGCCATAATTTATTATTTTTTTTTATTTCATTTACTCTCTGATTAAGATGAAATTGTGCTTTAAAAGGTTCTATTTGATCTAATAAGTTTTTAATTAAAACTTCGCCAGTGCAATTTGGAATTCCTGGAATATCATAGATTGGTTTATCGGGATAAAGCTCTATGCATTGGCCTCCGATTTTATCTAAGTTATCAATAACGTGAGCATTGAGGCCTAAAATACCGAGTTCAAAAATAGAAAATAATCCAACAGGTCCTGCGCCGATGACAACTGTATCTGTTTTTATAGTCATATTAACTTTGTTTTTCTGGCATTCTAACTACTATACCATCAAGTTCATCCGTAATCATAAGCTGGCAACTTAGTCTGCTATTGTTTTTTGGATTTACCACAAAGTCTATCATATCTTGTTCGGATTCTTGAGCCTTTGGTATTTTGTTTATAAATTTTTCATCAACATAAACATGACATGTAGCGCATGCACAAGATCCTCCGCAATCCGCATCAATACCAGGAACAGAATTCTTTACTGCCCCTTCCATAATTGAATAACCAACTGGCATTTCTATGTGATGCTCTTTTCCGCTGAATTCTATATAAATGATTTTTGGCATTAAATTAAAACTAAGAGTTATATAACAGTGAATTAATGTTTTTGAAATTACAATTTGTTAAAAAAAAATTCTTTTTAAAAGATTCTTTTAAAATATCTAGGGACAGCAAAACAATTGTCAAAGCAATAATAATAAAGTTATCACAAGGTTATAAAAGTGGTTTTGGAGAATGCATTCCATATAAAAGATACGGCGAAAGTCAGTTGAAAATATTTAATTACTTATCTAAAAAAAAGTTTGAAATTACAGAGCTAATAAGACAAAAAAGATTTAAAGAAATTAAATATTTATCACTTAGGTCAGCATTGGAATTAGCTTTTGCGCAACTTCACTCGAAAAATATTATAAAGCAAAAATTAAAATCTAAATATTTAACTTCAATAACTTTGCCTATAACTAATATAAAAAAGCTTAAAAAGATTATTAGTAAATTTAGAAAAGTACCTCTCATAAAGATAAAAGTTAATAAAAATAACATTCTAGAAACCACAAAATTTATTAAAAAAAATTGTCCTAAGTCTAAAATTATTATTGATGCTAACGAGGGATTAAATTTTACGTTACTAAAAAAAATAATTAAAGATTTAGAAAAATTAAATGTGATTATTATTGAACAACCTTTTAAATATGGTCAAGATTATAAGCTTAAAAATATAAAAACTAGAATATTATTTTGTGCTGATGAATCTTTTCATATTAGTAATAAAAAAGATGTTTTAAAATATTATCAAGTTGTTAACTTAAAAATTGATAAATTTGGAGGGCTTACCAAAAGTAAAGAAATAATAAAATTTATTAAAAAAAATAATAAAAAAATACTTCTAGGATGCATGGTAAGTTCTTCTTTGTCTATTGTTCCTGCTATTTTACTTGCGAAATATTGCGACTTTTTAGATCTCGATGGAGCTTATTTTTTAAAAAATGATTTTAAAAAAGGGGTTTCTTATAAGAATGGAAATTTATTTTTAAATAAAAATTTTATATGGCTAAATAAAAAAGGCCCTGAAGAAAATCTTGAGGGCCTTTTTTAAAACTTAGTGGAAAGTATTATAATTTAATTAACTATATAATTATTTGTTTCCCACAGTTAAGCTGGATGCAGTTTTATAAATAACTAATCCAAACAATATTTTATTAATAAAGTCAGCTAAGTTATAAACAAGATTAAGTGTAACCTCATTTGCTGATCCTGTCATATATCCGAAAAGATAACCTAAAGGATAGACTGCCCAACCAATTGTCACGATCCATTTACAGAATACAAAACAATCTTTTGCGGCACCCGATAATCTCGCAGCTTCTTTTCCAGCTTCACCAGAAAATATTTCGTATAGAATGAAAATCCATCCACCCATACCAATTATAAATCCTGCGTTCACACCGATATATCCGGCTTCACCAGCATATCCACCTATTAACATTACTAATGTTCCAAGTAACAGTCTCCAGAATATTCCTGAGGATACTTTTTTAACAGCTGAAAGTATAAAATAGAACTCAACCATTAATAATGGAACTGTTAATAGCCAATCAATATATCTAAATACCGTTGGGGAAGTTCCTGTAGTTACCCAAACTTCTCTCATGTACATGTAATGCACAAAAGCAATACCTGTTACTAAACCAGATAAAGTTATTGAAGTTCTCCAAGAAGCTTTAACTGAGTTTCTTTCAATAAAGAAAAAGAAAGTAGTAGCTAGGAGAGCCATTGATATTAACCAGAATGAAATTCCAGTTAAATCGCTGGATTGTAAAAGTGCTGTTTTCATTTATTTATCCCTTATTTTTGTTATTTAAGTGATTTAACTTAGGGTAATTCGCGAATTATTGAAAGTTAATAAAATAAAAAATATCGTTAATTTTAGCGTTTTTTTAAACAATGCAACCAATATTATATGTAAATAGTATTAATTCATGACTAATAAAACAGCGATAGTAATAGGATCTGGATTTGGAGGTATAGCATCAGCCATAAGATTAAAGTCTATGAATTATGATGTTACCTTAATTGAAAAAAATTCCGACCTAGGAGGAAGAGCAAGAACATTTATTAGAAATGGCTATACCTTTGATGCCGGACCAACGGTAATTACAGCTCCTTATCTACTGGAGGAATTATTTTCTTTATTTAAGAAAGATATAAATAATTATGTAAAAATTATTCCATTAAAAATTTGGTACCAATTCATATTTAGTGATTTATCAAAATTTAATTACTCAAATAATCATGAAGAAAATTTAAGAGAAATATCTAAATTTAATTCAGATGATATTAAGGGATTTGAAAAACTCATAAAATTTTCAGAAAAAATATTTAATAAAGGCTACTTGGAATTAGCAGATAAACCTTTTTCAAAATTTACATTTATGTTGAAGCAAATTCCTGCTTTATTAATACTTAAAAGCTATCTTTCTGTTTTCAAACTAGTCTCCAAATTTTTAAAAAATGAAAAATTAAGAAAAATATTCAGTGTTCACCCTCTTTTAGTTGGAGGCAATCCATTTTCAACAACTTCAATTTATACATTAATTTTATTTTTAGAAAAAAAATGGGGAGTGCACTATGCGTTAGGCGGAACAGGAAAAATTATTTCTTCATTAGAAAAATTAATGAACGAAATTGGAATTAAAATTATTAAAAACGACGAAGTGATAAAAATTACAACAGAAAAAAAAAATGTAACAGGTGTGATAACTAAGAATAACAAAATTATTAATTCAGAAATAGTAATCTGTAATGCTGACCCTCCATTTGTCTATAAGTACTTATTGGATAAAAAACAAAATAATTTTTTATTTGAAACTAAAATGAAACGAATGGATTACTCTATGGGATTATTTGTTTATTATTTTGGCTCTAAAAAAAAATACAATAATGTTGAACATCACAGCATTTATTTTGGCGACTCCTATAAAGAATTATTAAATGAAATATTTAATAAAAAAATATTAAATAATGACATAAGTTTTTATTTGCATCGACCAACTGCGACAGATCCTACGATGGCTCCACATAATAAAGATTGTTTTTATGTGCTAGTACCAGTGCCAAATAATTTATCAAATATTAATTGGAAACAGGAAGCTGAAAGATTTAAAAAAGTTATAATAAAAAAACTAAGTTCAACTTTATTGCCTCAAATTGAAGAGTTTATTGAGGAGGATTTTTATATAACACCTGATTATTTTGAAACTGAACTAAAAACCCTTCATGGTTCTGGCTTCTCTGTACAACCAAAATTTTCACAATCAGCCTATTTTAGATTTCATAATAAATCGGAGATTTACAAAGGCCTATACTTTGTGGGCGCAGGAACACATCCTGGAGCTGGAATTCCAGGGGTTTTATCATCGGCTAAGATCTTAGATAAAATTATACCAAGAGCAAAATGAAAACTGAACTTTATATAAAAAATCATGGAAAATCATTTTATTGGGCAGGAAAATTTCTAAAAAAAGAAATTTTAGAGGATTGTTCAATTCTATATGCTTTTTGTAGAGTGGTTGATAATTTAGTAGATGAAAAATCTAATTCTAAAAATAATTTAAAAAAATTTACACAAGAATATAAAAATAAAAATTCTAAAAATTTAGTAATTAATAAGTTTAAAAAAATTGAATCTAAATACAGAATTCCCAAAAAATATATACTGGATTTATTTTATGGGGTCAGTTTAGATACAAAAAATGTAAAAATAAAAACAACTAATGAACTTTTAAAATATTCATATTATGTAGCAGGAACTGTTGGGGCTATGATGGCTTATATTTTTAATACAACAAACTCAAAGGCTGTAAAACATGCAATTGATCTAGGAATCGCAATGCAACTTACCAATATCTCTCGAGATGTAGTAAAAGATGCGCATTTAAAAAGACTATACTTACCCAAAAGTTTTTTAAAAGAAGATATAACGCCAGAAGATATTATTAATAATAATTTTAATAAAAAATATTTATTTTTTGCTATTAAAAAATTAATTTATTTAGCAGACAGATATTATATTAATGGAAACAGAGGAATAAAATTCCTACCCAAAACAATAAAATTTCCAATATTTTTAGCAAGTCTTATGTATCAAGGCATTAGTAAAAAAATAATTAATTATGATGAAGATGAATATTTTTCAAAACATACATACTTAAATGTTTTTGAAAAAATTATCATGACAATCAAAACCTTTTATATTTTTGTTTTTATTAAGAATAATTATAAAAATTAATCACTAATGAATAGATTTGATTATATTATTATTGGAGCTGGGTGCTCTGGATTATCACTGGCTTTTGAGATGAATGCTAATAATCTTTTTAAAAATAAAACTTGTGCAATTATCGATAAAAGAGAGAATTTTAGTAGAGATAAAATTTGGTCTTATTGGGGTGTTAATTCACATTCATTTAATGACTGCTTAATTAATAAATGGAATAAATTTATTGTTAAAAATAATAATGAGGAAATCATATTAAATTGTGAAAATTTTGAATATCAATCGATTGATAGTGGAAAGTTTTATAAAAAAATCTTAGATAAATTATCTACAAACAAGAATGTTAAATTCTTTTTAAATAAATCTATTGATAGGATTTATGAAAATAACAAAGAAGTAACATTACACTCTGGTGATGAAATTTTTAGGTCTAATCTAGTATTTAACAGCTCATTAGATAATAAAAGCTCTTTAGAATATGAGCTATTTCAACATTTTTATGGCTGCGAAATTGAATTTGATGAACCTGTAAATTTACCGGAATACCCAGTTTTAATGGACTTTGATTGCATACAAGATGACTGGGTTCACTTTTTTTATACATTGCCAACGGGAGTGGGAAAAATTTTTATTGAAAGCACTTGGATATCTGATCAAAAAAACTTTTTAACAACTCGTTACTTATCAGAAATAGATTCTTATATTAATAACAATTTAAATTATAGAAAAAAATATCGGATTATATATTCTGAAATGGGATCTATTCCTATGTATCATTATCAAAATAATATTGGTTACAAAAAAATAATACCAATTGGAACTTCTGCCAATTTAACTAGAAAAAGCACTGGTTACACTTTTTTAAATATTCAAAAATCTGTCAAAAAAATAGTATCGGATATATTACAAAATAAAATTATAAATCTATCAAATTTAAACATTAAATATAATTTTCTAGACAATATATTTATTAACGTTCTTTTGGAAAAAAGAAGTGAAATGCGTAACATTTTTTTTAATTTGTTTAAAAAAAATAAAACAGAAGTCATTATTAATTTTTTATCTAACAATAGTAGTTTATATGAGGATTGCAAAATAATTTTTAGTATGCCTAAGTTAATTTTTATAAAAAAATTATTAAAATTATAACTTTATGAAAAAAAATCTTAAAAAAAATTTTTTTAAAGTTAATTTTCTATTCTTAATGTTAGTCGTCTTCTTATATTTTATACAAAATTTAATTAGCTTATCCTCGACAAGCAAATATCTGATTTGTTTTTTTTTAATTGCTACAATTGGAATGTCGCATGGGGCTTATGATGGTCAAAAAGTCAGAATATTTTTTTATAAAAAAATAAGATTCTCTGAATTATTATTTTATTTAACTTATGTAGGCCTAGTTTTAATTGTTTTTTTTGCCTGGTATTTAAATCCTAAGATTTCTTTAATTACTTTTTTAATTATTTCCTCGTTTCATTTTGGCAAGGAAGATTTGGAAATTTATACAACTAAAATATCTAAGTTTAGTTCATTTATTTTTTTTCTAAAGGGATCTCTAATTATTCTATCGTCTCTATATTTTAAATTTAATGAAACAAATGAAATATTTAATAAACTCCTTTTTACACAGGAATTTACTTTAATCTCAAATAATCTTGTTAATATATTACTACCAACAAATCTTTTATTACAATTTATATTTTATTTATCTGTTCTTTTTAAAAAAAAAATTTCTTACACTGATATATCAATTATTATTTTTGAGATTTTTTTAACTCTAATAATTTTTAATTTGTTTAATATAATTGTCGCCTTTACTTTATATTTCTGCTTTATGCATTCGCTTAAAAATATCCTCGTCATTGCTAGTGAATTAAACTCTAATATTTTTACTGGAATAAAAACTTTTATATTAAGAAGTTTGCCTATAACTATTATTGTATCTTTGGCTCTGTTTATAAGTTTATATGTTTTTTCTAATTTTGATATCTTTGAGGACGTAATTCAAAAAATTATCTTTATTGGACTTGCTTCAGTAACACTACCGCACATTCTACTTCACTATTTTTTGGATACCTAATTTAAAATTCTAAAGGCTTTCCCAATTTAGTATCAAAAATTTTTTTATCCCAAGAGGCAATTTTACCATTTACAACTGTTCCAACTGGAAATCCCTTAACTATTTTGTTATTAAATGGTGTCCATCCACATCTACTTGCGATCCAATCATTAGTAATTTTGAAATTTAGATTCATGTCAATTATAGTTAGATCTGCATAATAACCTTCTTTGATTTCTCCTCTATTTTTTATATTAAAAATTTTACAAGGATTAATGCTTAAAAGTTCGACTAGTTTTTGTAATGTAAGTTTTTTATTATTTACATGATCTAACATAATCGGAAGCATGGTTTGAACTCCTGTTAAGCCAGAAGGACTTTCGGGATATGGCTTTTGTTTTTCTTTCAATGTATGGGGAGCATGGTCTGATCCAAGTACATCAATTGTACCATCTAATAATCCTTTCCATAAAACGTCTTGATGATCTTTTGTTCTAATTGGAGGATTCATTTGAGCTAAGGTTCCAAGTTGTTCATAACAGTCTGGTGCAAATAAAGTTAAAAATTGAGGGGTTGTTTCAACCGTTGCATATTTCTTATTTTTCGACAAAAATTCTATTTCTTCTTTAGAAGACACGTGTAAAATATGTATTCTTTTCTTATGCTTATTTGCAAAAGCTACTACTTTTTTGGTAGAAGTAATTGCAACTTCAGAATCTCTCCAGACAGAATGTGTCTTTACATTACCATTCTCAATTAATGATTTTTTCTTTTGTAACAAATCATTGTCCTCTGAATGAATTGAAACAATTCTTGGACTTATTCTAATAACTTCTTCTATTGCCTCATCTTTCGTGACAAGCAATGTTCCAGTAGATGATCCTACGAACATCTTAATCCCACAGCATCCCTCTAAATTAGTAGTCTGCTTAATTAGTTCAAAATTATTTTCAGTTGCTCCAAAATAAAATGCATAATTGCAATACATTCTACTTTTTGCTCGGTCTAATTTTTCTTGAAATCTCTCAAAATTATCAGTGGTTGGATTGGTATTTGGCATTTCAAAAATAGCAGTTATTCCTCCTAAAATTGCGGCCTTACTTCCACTTTCTAAATCTTCTTTATCCGGATTGCCTGGTTCTCTAAAATGAACCTGAGTATCTATTGCGCCTGGAATAATTGTAAGGCCTTTTGCATCAAGAATTTTGTCTCCACTTTCGTTGATTGCACCTATCTTAATAATCTTATTATCTTTAATTCCAATGTCAGTTTGGACGAGATTTTTATTTATAAAACAATTGCCGTTTTTTATAATTAAATCATATATATTGGGCATTTAAAAATTTAATACACCAAAGTAGCTAAACGTACAATAATGGAAACTGAAAAAGCTTATGTAACCTCAAAAGGTTTTATCAGTGTTTCAGGAATTGATAGTCCGGACTTTCTTCAAAATATTATCTCTAATGACATTAAAAAAGTAACTGACAATAATTGTATATTTGCATCATTATTAACACCGCAAGGAAAATTGCTATTTGAATTTATAATTTTAAAAAGAGAAAAATCTTATTTAATTGAATGCAATGAAGAACTAACCGAGGATTTATTTAATAAGCTCAATAGTTATATATTAAGATCTAAAGTCGAAATTAAAGTTGAGACAAATTTAACTAGTATTGATATTCCTTTTTTAAAATTTAAAGAGCTAAACTTTAATAATTTAAATCTAATTAACTATAAAAATTACTTAATTTTTGAAGATCCGAGAGTTAAAAATACTTTAGCAAGAGCAGTTATTGAACAATCTAAAATTAAAGACTTTTTGAATGATTTAAATATTGAAGCATCTAATGAAAAATATTTATTTGAAGGAAAACTTTTTAAATTAGGAATTCCTTCTAAAAATATTAATAAATTACAAAATCAAATATTTTCTCTTGAGGCAAATTTTCAAGAGTTAAATGGAATTGATCCAAAAAAAGGTTGTTATATAGGCCAAGAAAATACTGCAAGAATGAATCTAAAAAACAAAGTTAATAAAAGATTATTTGCAATAAAAATTATTTCCGGTGAAGTTAAAGAAGATCAAAAAATTACTTTGAACAACGAAGAAATTGGAAAAATTATAATTGATGGTCAATTTCCTTTTGCAATTATTAAAATAAATAAAGAAAATAAAAACTCTTTAATGAGCAAAGAATTAAAAACTGAAACTTCTGCTATAGAAGTTAATTTGCCTAATTGGTTATAATTTTATATTAACTAAAAAAAATTCCAAAAGTTATAAAGAATAAAGAAATTATTCCAAGTCCGCCGGAGCACCAAAATAATATTGCAACACCAGTCACAACTGAAGCAGAAGCTATAACTATTGCAACTTGTAATAATCCAGATGCAATTTCAAGTCGATGATACTTTTTTAAAACAACATCTCTTTCATGCTCGGCTTGTTTTGCTTTTTCCATCAGTTCAGCTTTTCCATCTCCCGTTGCAGGTTCTGAATCATAACGCACGATATCCTTATCCCATCTTTGAATAGCTTCTTTAGTTTTGTCATCATTTTTTCCAATAATATTAACTATATCTTTAGAATTTTTCATACTGGATTGGCGAATATTTTTTGACTGATAAAAAGCCCAAAGATCAGAAGACTTCATTTGCAGAATCAGAACTTCTGTTTGGTACGACTTGCTAATAGTTTCAGAGATTGCAAGAAAAAGAGCTAACACTGCTATTAATAGCGCAATTTTTTTATTATTAGAATTATGTTGTATTTCGTGACTTGCACCTGACATATTTAGCTTATTATAATATTTGAAACATTTGAAAAGATAAAAATTTTAATGTTTTAGCTAATTTAAGTATAATTATACTATAATAAATTATTAAAAATTTATGAGTTCTTCGTTAGAATTTACAAAAGAAATTGAAAAAAATACCGCAAGTATTTACCAAAAAATAAAATCTGTAGTGCCAGAATTAGAATGGCCCCTATATGCTCCTTATATTTATAAAATTAATGAGCTTAAAAAGAAGAAGAATGCAGTTATTTTAGCACATAACTATCAAACTCCAGAAATTTACCATGGAGTTGCTGATATTGTTGGCGACTCCTTAACTTTGGCAATTGAAGCAGGAAAAACTGAAGCAGATATTATCATTATGGCTGGCGTTCACTTTATGGCAGAAACTGCAAAAATAATGTCTCCTAATAAAAAAATTCTCATTCCAGATATGAATGCTGGATGTTCCCTTGCAGAATCTATTACTGCAGAAGATGTAAGGAAATTAAAGAAAAAATACCCTGGGGTTCCAGTAGTTACTTATGTAAATACATCTGCTGAAGTTAAAGCTGAAACAGATGTATGTTGTACTTCGGCTAACGGTGTAAAAGTAGTCGAATCTTTAGGAGTAAAAGAAGTTATATTTTTACCTGATGTCTATCTCGCAAAGTATGTTGCCTCACAAACTAAAGTTAAAATTATTCCTTGGCATGGAAAATGTATGGTTCATGAACAGTTTACAGCTGAAGAATTAAATCAACTAAGAAAAAGTTATCCTGACTTAGTAATTGTGTCTCATCCTGAATGTCCTCCTGATGTTATTAAAGCTTCTGATTTTACCGGATCAACTTCTGGAATGATTCAATATGTAAAAAATAACAAACCTAAAAATGTATTTTTAGTTACGGAATGTTCTATGAGCGACAACGTCCAAGTTGAAAATCCAGGAACAAACTTTGTTAGGCCGTGTAATTTATGCCCTCATATGAAAAAAATACAATTACCAAAAATCTACGATTGCTTAATGAACGAAATAAATGAAGTCTTAATTGATAAATCTATTATAGATAAAGCAAGACTTCCTATTGAGCGTATGATTAAAGTGGGTCGCCAATCTAGTCTTGCCTAATGGAAAGTTTACACACTACTGACGTTATTGTTGTTGGATCAGGAATTTCTGGGTTAATGACTGCAATATGTCTTTATCCAAGAAAAGTTACTTTAATTTCTAAAAAAAAATTAGGCGAAGCCTCATCAAGTGCTTGGGCGCAAGGAGGAATTGCTGCTGCCGTTGGTAAAGATGATAGTCCAAAAATTCACTTTGAAGACACTATTAAAGCAAGCTCAGGATTAAGCGATGAAAAAATTGTTAAAATTATAACTGAAGAAGCTGCATCTATTATTAATTTTCTAGAAGAAAAAGGCGTTAATTTCGACAAAGATCATCTTAAAAATTTTTTAATGTCTCAAGAAGCTGCTCATACAAGACGAAGGGTATTAAAAGTAAACGGTGATAGCTCGGGAAGAGAAATTATAAAAACTTTAATAAACAATATTCAAAAATTAGAGAATATTACAATTCTAGAAGATGTAACCATTGATGAAATTATAACAGAAAATAATAGTGTTATTGGTTTAATTGGACGTCATGTAGGAAAAAATATAGTTGATAATTTTACATTTTTTAAAGCACCCAATGTTGTTCTTGCAACCGGGGGTCTTGGTAGTATTTACGAACACACAACAAATCCCAGAGATATTTATGGTGAAGGAATTGCCATGGCAGCTCGTGCGGGTGCGGTTCTTTCTGATATGGAATTTGTTCAATTCCATCCAACAGGAATGGATGTTGGTCTTGATCCGACGCCACTGTTAACAGAAGCACTGAGAGGAGATGGCGCTAAGTTAGTTGATGAGAATGATAATCAATTTATGAAGTTAGTGCACCCAAGCAGCGATCTTGCTCCTCGCGACATTGTTGCTCGTGAACTACAAAGATTGAAGGATCTTGGCCATTCAACATTTTTAGATTGTAGAAAGTTCTCAAATGAGCAATTACAAACTATGTTTCCAAGTGCTTATAATTTTTTAAAAAAAGCTAATATTGATTTTACTAAAGAAAAAATACCTGTAACTCCTGCGGCTCATTATCATATGGGCGGTATCTTTGTTGATGAAAACGGAAAATCATCCATTAAAGGTCTTTGGGCTTGCGGAGAAGTGTCTTCAACAGGAGCTCATGGCGCAAATAGACTTGCTTCTAATTCCTTACTTGAAGCTTTTGTTTTTGGAAAAAGAATAGCGAACTCTATTAATTCAGAAGTACTTAATAATACTGAAGATAAAAAAATTAATTTTCAAAAGTATTTACCAAAAGAAAAAACATCATCTCGAATTAGAGCAAAAAAATATATTTGGCAGCTAAGAAATATTATGAGTGATTTAGTAGGTGTTTATAGAAATGAACAAAAACTTAAAAAAGCATTTATTGAAATTGATAGAATAGAAAGAGAAGCAAAGGATTTATCTGCTAAACTTAAGGATATGATTTTAGTATCAAGATTAATAACTTATTCAGCGTACTTAAGAAAAGAAAGTAGAGGAGCTCACTTTAGAAGTGATTATCCAAAATCAGATAATAAATTTTTATTTAGAAGACAAACTACGCTAAAAGAAATGTTAGAATTCCTAAATAAAAAAGAATACATAGAAAAAGTCGCTTAAATACATGTCAAAATCAAAACTTATTACTAGCGGTTATATTAAGAGTATTGTGGGCGCAGCACTATTTGAGGATCAAGCTCAGAAAGATATTACGACTGATCTTTTAGTTAATAAAAATTCAATTACCTCGGCCAAAATTGTTGCAAATGAAGATGGAATTATTGGTGGATTAGATTTTGCAGAAGAGTCTTTTAAACAAATCGATAAAAAAACAAAATTTAAAAGAAAACTTCAAGAAGGAGCTCATATAAAAAAAAATGATATTATTGCAGAAATTAAAGGTCTGACAGGCTCTATTTTAAAATCAGAAAGAACTGCGATTAATTTTTTAGGTTTAATTTCAGGAATTGCAACAAAAACCAACTACTATGTTAATTTAGTAAAAGAATATAAGACTAAGATTTGTTGTACCAGAAAAACTCTACCTACTTTAAGGGTGATTCAAAAATATGCTGTCACTTTAGGAGGCGGAACTAATAACAGATTAAATTTATTTGATGAAATTTTTATTAAAGATAATCATATATCAGCCTCTCAAAATATATTTGATCTTGTTCAGAACGCTTTAAGATTAAATAGAAACGGAAAAATTATAACAGTTGAAGTGGATACCATAAGTCAATTGGAGTTAATTCAAATGCTTAATTTTAATAGATTATTATTAGATAACATGAAACCAGATGAAATTAAAAAAGCTTTGGCACTTGTTGGGAATAAATACGAAACTGAAGCTTCGGGTAATATCAATGAAAAAAATATTATCGACTATGCTAAAACTGGCGTTAACAGAATTTCCATTGGAAGACTAACACACAGTCCTCAAAATTTAGATATTTCGTTAAATTTCTAATCAAATTTAATTTTAGCAATCAGAATTAATAATGCTAAAAAAAATGTAATAATATTTGCAATTATTATCGGTAAATTATCTGATAATATTCCATAAATTAACCAACCTACAATTCCGGTCGTAAATACCACGAACATTAATAAAGAAATATCTTTGGTACTTTTAGTTTTCCAAACTTTATAAGCCTGAGGAACAAAAGCAATTGTTGTGCAAAAACCAGAAAAAAAACCAATATATATTACGTACGGTTCCATTAATTGATCAAACTAAAATCTTTTTTACTAACAATACTTTGAACTCCAAAAAAATTTAATAAAGTATGAGGAATATAGTCGTGTGTTACTTGTTTGTTGGTCAAACTTTTAGTTTTTGCAAGATTAATATTTTTATTTTTAACAATTTTGTCTGATAGCCATAAAATCATAGCAAAGTTTCTTTGTTCTTTTGGTGCAATAGTTTTTGGAAGACCGTGCAAATAAATACCGTTCTCTCCTAAAGACTCCCCGTGATCAGAGGCATAAAGAAGAAATGTATTATAATCTTTTTTATCTTTAAGAATTTCTATCAATCTTGAAAGCACGTAATCTGTATAAACAATCGTATTATCGAAAGCATTATTTAGGTCGTCTTTACTGCAGTTTTGAGGTGTGTCGTTGTTGCAGTATGGTTTAAATTTGGCAAACTTTTCTGGATATCTTTTATAATATCTTGGTCCATGTGAACCCATTGTATGAAGAACGATTAATAAATTGCTTTTATTATCTTTTAGAATTTTATTTGTAGTATCTAATAATATTTCATCATAGTTATTGTTTTTATCTTCGCCTTGATTACCTTTAATAAGATCAATAGATTCAATTCTAGTGCATACATTCTTGCAGCTTGAATTATTATTTACCCAAACAGTTTTAACTCCAGCAAACGATAGAACGTCTAAAACGTTGCTTTCGTTCTTAGCTTTTGCTTGAGTAAAATTCTTTTCTCCATTTAAATAAAACATACAAGGAACTGAATAAGCAGTTGCAGTTCCACAAGACAATGTGTTCTTAAAGCTGATAACGCTTTTATTTTTAAGATAAGGATTTGTTTCTTTTTGATATCCGTTTAATGAAAATCTATCTGCTCTTGCAGTTTCACCCACAACCATTATTCCAATAGTCTTCTTTTCAGATTTTAATAATTTCGCATCCTCACCTAATTTAACAAACTTGCCTTGGCTTACCAAAGAACTTTTAGTTAAACGATAAGCTGAATTTAAAGTGTATAAAGGAGTAATATGCTGATTAAGAGTATTATTTTCTCTTACAATAAAACTGACTTGCTTAAAATTAATAAAAGTTAAAGTGGCTATAACGGCAAGGATCCCTAAAAATAAAGATCCTCTTATTAATAAATCTTTTTTTAAAGAACCATATTCAATCTGAATAAAATAAATAATAAAACTTGGAATGATCCCCAAAAGTAAAACATGAGTAAAAAATCCAACAGACATCAAATCCATCGCTTCTTTAATGTCAGTTTGAAGAGTGTTAATGATCATTTGTTCATCAACAGTCACTCCAAATTGCTGATTGTAAAAACTTAAAATAGACGAGAGTATAATTAAAAAAATAGCTAATGGTTTAAGAGTATATTTTTGTCCAAAAATTAATAATAAAATTGAGACAGTTGAAATAATTGCAATAATAATCGCAAAGAAAAAATAGATTGAAGAAAAATTCGAAAATCCAATATTGACATAAAGGATTTTTAAAAATTTTAAATTATAAACAAAAGTGATAAAAAGAGAGAGGAAAAATATGAAATAGTAAAATTTAATTTTTTTTTTAAAAAAAAACATCTAATTACTCTTTTTAATTAAAAGATTCTCTATTCTTATTTTTTTTTCTGTCTCCAGCATTAAAGTTTCTATCTTTAAAACCTTTTGATTTTTTACCAAAAAATCTTGGCTTTTCTCTGTCACTTTTTCTTCTGTAATCTTTGTCAAATCCACCACTTTTAAAGCCTTCTGCTGGTTTGCGATCTTTAAAACCTGATGACTTATGTTCTTTAAAATCTGGTGATTTATGCTCTTTAAAGCTAGATGATCTTTGCTCTTTAAAACCCTCTGGCTTGTGGGATTTAAAATTGTCTGAAAATTTATTTCTTCCAAATTTTTCTGAAGATCTTCCGCCTCTGAATTTAGATTTAAATCCACCTCCACTTCTTTTTTTATTTTTATAATCTCTCTGAAATCCACCACCCGGTCTTCCTTTAGAAAAATTTTCTTTCTTTTTATTAGGGTCTAACAATCTTTCAATTGCATTCCATTTCTCTCTGTCACTATTTGTCACAAAAGATAAAGATGAACCTACAGCCCCTGCTCTTGCAGTTCTGCCCATACGATGAATATAATCTTCTGCAACTTGTGGAAGATCATAATTAATAACGTGCTCAATATGAGGAACATCAAGACCTCGAGCGGCAATATCGGTTGCAACCAAAATAGTAAATTTCTTATTTCTAAAAGCGCTCATGACTGTATTTCTTTTGCTTTGTCTTAAATTTCCATGCAAAGCATCTGCTTTAAAACGCTCCTTGCAAAGCTTTGCTGCTAGATTTTTTGAATTATGCTTAGTTTTTACAAAAACTAAAACTGAACCTGCTCTTTCTTGTAATTGCTTAATTAATTCATTGTATTTTTGCTCTTGCTGCAAATGAATAACTTCTTGTTTAATATTTATTGACGGAACATTTGTTGCACCTGTAGAAACTCTTTCAGGATTTCTTAAATATTTTGCTGACAATCTAACAATTTCTTCTGGTAATGTTGCTGAAAACATTAATGTTTGTCTTTTAGCTGGCAAGAATTTTACTATTCTATCAATTTGAATTCCAAAACCCATATCAAGCATACGATCTGTTTCGTCTAAAACTAATAAGCCTGTATCATTTAATTTTAGTGATTTTCTATCTAAGTGATCATTTATTCTTCCTGGCGTCCCTACAATTATTCTTGGATGCGATCTAAGCTGCCCTAATTGTTTATGCATAGACTCTCCTCCAATTAAACAAGCTGCTTTGATTGAATTATTTTTTCCAAGCAACTGAATAATCACTTCCATGACCTGATTTGCAAGTTCTCGTGTTGGGGTTAATATCAAAGCTGAACCTTGTTTTGATCTGCTTAACAATTCAATTAAAGGAATACTAAAAGCTGCTGTTTTTCCAGTTCCAGTCTGAGCTGAACCTAAAATATCTTTTCCTTCTAAAGCAAGTGGTATAGATTTTATTTGAATAGGTGTTGGAATTGTAAAGTTCATTCGCACCAATGAATTTTTTAAATGTTGAGAGAGGCTAAAGCCTTCAAAATTAGTCATGTAATTGGGGAAGGTGGATAAAATCTAATAAAATTATTTAATAAGACGTAACCTTTATCAGTTAACAGCTTTATTTAAAGCTTTATTGAAGGATAATTTGGCTTTGTTTCAAAAAAATGGCTAAGAGGCTGCTTTAGTATGGTCTAAATACTTAACTTTATCAGTATCTACTTTTTTTAACTTATCTTTTTTAATTTTCTGTATCCGTCCTAAAATATCAGCTCCTGCTAAAACACTTAAATTATTTTCAAAATTTAAATCTCCTTTAACAATTGCTTTTTCTCCTAAATGAATATTCTGAGATTCAATGTTACCGGAGATGTAACCTAAAACTTCTACATCCTCTGCATAAACTGTTCCTCTAACAGTTCCGCTTTCTAATATTCTTAATTTTTTTGCTTTTATATTGCCGTTAACTTTTCCAGCTATTTCCATTTCGCCTTTGCAATCTATTTCTCCTTCAAAACGAGAACTCTCACCAAGATGAGAAAAGCCGTCTACTTGGTCTTGATTTTTTTTATACTTCTTAAAGAACATTGTTGCTCTTATTGTTTAGTTTTTTTTTGGTTGTGGATGCAATTTCTAGTTGAGCGCCCTCATCAACAACTAGAGATCTGTGAAATAATTTACCCTTAATTCTAGCAGTTTTATTTATATGAATCCTATCCGAAGAAATATCTCCATTAACTTGTCCTCCAACTTCAATATTAAGTTCTGCGGTTAAATTCCCTGTAATATTTCCGTTTTCGCTAATTATAATTTCTTGAGATTTAATATCGCCTAATAATAACCCATCAATAGTAATGCTATCTTTTTGGGTAAGATTTCCCTGTAGCTTTGTATCTCTTAAAATAACTGATGGCATATAAATTTAAAAAAACCGATTAAACAGACAATAAAAGCATTAAGCAAGTCTTAAAATACTTCATTTTTTAAGGAAATTTTTCAAAAATATGATAATTAAAATATTTCATGAAGAACAATAATTACTCAATAAATGAAATCTTAGGTGCAGTTGATAACCTTCTTAGATCAAATGCGACAAAGGCAACTCAAGGCGAAACAGTAAAAGAAATGAATGAAATTTTATTAGCTGTTAACAAAATGCATTCTAAAAAGGTAGTAGAAAAAATAAATGAAACAGCCCTACTATTAAAAAACGTTTTAAAAAATCAAGACGTTCTATTATTAAAAAAATTTTTCACAACTAACAATCCTCTAATATTAAAATGATTATAAGCTGCGAATGTAAAAAATATAAATTTGTTGTAAGAGCTGAAGATATTAGCAAAGACGGAAGGTTGGTTCAGTGCGGTGTTTGTGACAAACAGTGGTTTCAAGAACCTCCGACTTTAGAAGAATTTAAAACTTTAAAAGATAATTATATTAAAGAAGATGATGAAAATGTTTCAAAAGAATCTTCTAAAAAACAAGCAAGCACTAAAAATGTTCCTATAAAATATAAACAGAAGACTAAGATAGATTTTAGTAAAATTTTTTTTACCGTCTTAATTATTTTAGTCATTGGAGTATTTGCAAGTTTTCAATTTAAAGATTTAATTCTTATTCAGTACCCTGATAGCACAAATTATTTTTCTATAATTGAAGAGTTTGGAGAGTATATTTCAAAAAACATCTCTGGCTTTATAGACATGTTAATTCCAAAAAATTAACCATGACCCTAATAACAGGTTTAGTTTTATTTATCGTTGGAATAGCTGCCACTGTACTTTTTTTTATATTCTTGTCTTGGGTTGAAAATAAAAAATAATAAATGCCCACCTACACTCTAAGTTACTCAAATATAAAATTAAATTCAGAGAAAAAGAGTAATATTGCTAAAGCTATTACTAAGACTCACAAAAAAATTACAGCAGCGAACACTTATTTTGCTCAAGTCATCTTCAATAAAATTGAAAAAAAAAGTCATTTTATGGGAGGCGTTCAAACTACTAAACCTCAAATATTTTTACATGGCCAAATAAGATCTGGAAGATCAATTAGTATTAAAGAAAAACTTATTACAAACTTAAGAAATACTTTAATTAAAGTATCTAAATTGGATAAATCTCAAATATGGATTTACATTGTCGACTTAATACCAAATCAAATGATAGAATATGGAGAAATTCTTCCAGAATCAGGGAAAGAAAAGTTTTGGTTTTCAAAATTATCACCAAAATTAAAAAAACAATTAAAGAGTCTTGAAAAAAAATTAATTACTGACAAAGTTTAGATATTAAAAAATAAAGCTCCATTCCTTTTGTTTGATAAGAATAAGCAACCGTTAAAAGAAATAAAATAAATCCTAGCCATAAAAAAATTACTGATTTTTTCATGCCACTCGTCTCTCAAATTTAGATAACGATTTTTCTTCAATTGGATAATTAATAATAGCGCCAAATACTCCGAGTGCTATCGAGATATACCAAACAATATTGTAAGAGCCTGTAAGATCATAAACTTTTCCCCCAATCCATCCTCCTAAAAATGCACCAACTTGATGAAATAAAAATGCTATTCCATAAAGCATACTCATGTTCTTAACACCGAATACAGTAATAATAGTTCCTTGAGTTGGTGGAATAGTTGAAAGCCATAACAATCCAATTAAAGCCGCAAACAAATAGGCTGTTAAATTAGTAATAGGAAATAATATAAAAATTAAAATTATAACTGCACGTGAGCCATAAATAAAACTTAAGATTAGAGGCTTTCTAATTTTAGATCCAAAAACACCGGTAGAATAAGTTCCTATAATATTAAATAAGCCAATTAGAGCTAATACAATTGTGCCCGTTTGCGGTGATAATCCTTTATCAATTAAAAATGAAGGAACGTGTGTCATAATAAAAAGAAGATGAAACCCACAAACAAAAAAACCAAAACATAAAAACCAAAAGCCTTTATTGTAAAAAGCTTCTGTTAACACTTCTTTTAAAGATAAATCTTGAGCCTCGATATGTTCGATTGGTTTTTCAAACATCGAAATAGATAAAAAAACCATTACAAGTGAAAATGCAGATAAAATTATAAAAGCTAAAGTGGCTCCAAAGTTTTGTAACAAAATTAGTGAAACAGGTAGCATTATAAATTGACCTAAAGATGCGCATGCCATAGCAATTCCAATTGAAACGCTTCTTTTTTCAGGAGGAACGGATCTGCTGATTGCTCCAAAAATTGGAAATGTAACTCCTGAAATTCCAACACCTAATATTCCGCAAGCAATTACAAATCCTGTCTTCGTTGAGATAATGCCCATAAGCAACAATCCTAATGAATAAAGAATTGCTCCAATTAAAACTGCATAACCAGCACCCATACGATCTGAAACTCTACCTGCAAAAGGTTGCCAAATTCCCCACATTAAATTTTGAAAAGCAAGTCCCATTGCAAAAACTTCCCTGCCCCAATTATTGCTTTTGCTAATTGGAATTAAAAAAATTCCAAAGGAATGTCTAATACCAAATGCAAGTGCGAGCACAATAGAACCTGCTATTAATACAAATAAAGGTTTTTTAAATTTGTCTAACATTATTAAGTAAGTCTATTTTGAGATGGAGGTCGGATGCCATCCTAAAATTAACATGAAAAATAAAAACCCAATAATATAGGCTAATGTTACGTGCCAGCCTTCCTTAATCCATCGAGTAGTTGATCGCGCTTCAGGAAATAAATTTGCCGCTGCAACTCCTGCTGATGAACCAAACCATATCATAGATCCACCATAACCAATTGCGTAAGCAAGCAATCCCCAATCATAATTTCCTTGTTTGATTCCAAGTTCAGTTAAAGGAATATTGTTAATCACAGCTGATAAAAGACCAACACCAAATGTAGACTCTGGAGAAGGTAGCGGAAGTTTTTCAATCGGCATCATTGATGCAGTAAAAATTAAAGCTAATAAGAATATACTTCCCTTGAAAGACTCCGGAATTAGTGACCACTTAGGAGTTCTAAGTGGAACCATTAGTAACAAAATAATCCAAATTGAAAATCCTATGAATGGAAAATCATTTGAGATTTCTGCAAATTTTATGTTTACTAAAATATTTACAGTGACCGCTGTAAGTAAAATTAAAAAAACTATAAAAATTCTAGACCAATCAATTTTAGCCCCTGAAATTTTAACTCTAATGATAGGCTGATAATTATGTTGCTGACGAGAAGCAAAGTAACCTGAAACAAACAAAGCAACTATTGCCGCTGTATACGCATGAACAACTTGTGTGGGGGAAATTCCCGCAAGCCACATCATAGTTGTTGTAGTATCTCCTACAACGCTTCCGGATCCTCCAGCATTAGATGCTGCTACAATTGAAGCAAGATATCCAATATGAACTTTTTTATTAAATAAGTTAGAGGCTATGGTTGCGCCAATAATTGCGGCTGCAATATTATCTAAAAATGATGAGATGAAAAAAACAAATGCTAACAATGTAAACGCGCCTAGCCAGCCCTCTGGTAAAATTTTTGAAATTCCATTGGTTATATTACTTTTGGAAAAATGATCGGCTAATAATTCAAAACCTACTAATAACATCAAAAGATTTGTGATATTTACCCATTCATGAATTGAGTGCTGAACAAAACCATTAAACCCGGGACCTTGGTGAAACCCTGAAAAAAATATTTTGTATAAAGTAACTACAACAAGGCCACTAATTGCAATTCTTAAAAGATGATTCTGAAATATAGTAACGAGTATTAAAATAATTGCAAAAAAATAGAATTCTAAAGGAAAACCAAATAACATATAATTTACATTATCATTAAAAATTTTTAGTGGAACAATATGTTTAAGCTTTTTTTCTAGAATTTAATAAGGATTTCAAAGTAAAATAAAATACAACCCCTGCAAAACTGAAAAAATTAAGTTTGTAAACACAGCAAGTATTAAATTAAAAAAACAAATTTATTATGACTTTAAAGATAAATCTTGTTAATGAACTTAATAGATAAAATTCTCGTGATTAATATTAAAGAGAGCAAAATTAGTTTTAAAAAAGCAGTCATAATATTTTTAATATTTGCTTTTTCATATTTTACCTCTGCCCTTATCAGAGCAATTACAGCTACATTATCTCCTACGCTAACAATTGAATTTGAGCTTCAAGCTCGTGACTTAGGACTATTAGGAGGAGGATATTTTTTAGGTTTTGCGGCAATGCAATTACCCGCTGGCTATTGGCTAGACAAATACGGTCCAAAAAAAGTAGTTATGATTTTACTCAGTATAGCGGTCTTAAGTTGTTTTGCTTTTTCAATTTCAAATTCATTTATTAAGTTAATTATTTCAAGAACTTTCATTGGCGTTGGAGTTGCGGCCTGCCTGATGGGCCCTCTAACAGGTTATAGAAAATGGTTTCCAGCTGAATTTCAGCAAAGACTTAATTCTTGGATGTTAATGTTTGCATCTTTTGGAATGCTTGTATCAACAGTTCCAGTTCAATTTCTTTTGCCCATAATAGGATGGAGGTGGATATTTTTTGGATTGGCAATAATATTTCTTTTATTAATTCTTTTAATATTTTTAAACGTTCCGGAATGGAAAAATGACAATTCTACAAAAACAGATCAGCCTAATTCACTTATAGCCAATTATTCCATTATATTTAGGGATAACTATTTTAAAAAGTTAGCTCCTATTGCATTTTTTAATTACGGTGGGTTTGTAGCAATTCAAACATTGTGGGCTGGACCATGGTTAAAAAAAATGTGTGGTTATGATCCGGCACAGGCAGCCAATGGTTTATTTTGGATGAATTTTTCAATGATGATTGGTTTTTTAGGATTAGGATTGGTCGTTCCTATTCTTTACAAAAAAGGATTCTCTATTGATAAAGTTATCTCTTACTCCTTGCCGTTTAGTTTTATTGCACTATTGAATTTAATTTTGTCAGGAACAAATTCAGGGGCACTTTATGTAACTTTATTTTTAGTTTTTAGTATAAGTTCTACTCTTGGTCAGCCTGCTATTGGCATGCATTTTTCAAAAGAAATCGCCGGCAAAGCTCTTTCAGCTTTTAATCTATTAATATTTACTGGAGCTTTTGTAACTCAATGGGGGATTGGATTAATTATTGATCTAGTTAAAAGTTTTGGTTATTCGGAAATAATTGCTTTTCAAACTTCATTTGCTGTTTTATTGTGTTGCTGTATTGGATCTTATATATTTTTTTTAAGAAAAAATAATTAAGTATAAAATTTATTTATGGAACATTTATTAGACAACTTTGTTTTTTTTCAAGACAAAATATTTCTTCGTGGTTATGCCTTTGGTGTTATTCATGCTGGTCTTATTGTAATAGGTTATTATACGGGTTGGAGTATTAATCGTTTATTAAAAATTGCTTCAAATGGTTACATTGCGGGAATCTTTGGTGCAATTTTTGCTCATGTGATTGCTGATCTTGTAGCTTCATTAATAGATCCAGATATTAGACCTGCAACACTTGGAATATTTTTGGGTGGATTAACTCCTTTGATATTAATACCAATATTTGAAAAATTTGTTACTAAGAGCAAACATCACATTGTTGTTGGGGATCATGAAGATATTAAAAAAGACCTCAAGGACGATCACAATCACTAAGTCTTAACTAAATTTTAAATTATTTTTAAAGGGAGAGTTTTAAAGTGCTAACCAGAAGTTAGCACTTTAAAAAGAATGCTTACTTCTTAGGAGCTTCTTTAGCGTCCTTTTTAGGAGCTTCTTTAGCAGCACCAGCTTTTAAGCCAGCAACTTTGAAAGCTTCGTTGATTGATTTAACACAATCAGCTTCTTTCTTAGCAGCAGCAGCATCGCCAGCAGCTTTACGTAAACCTGTTACTTTATCAGTAGCAGCTTTATCTAATTTCGCAGTTTTTACTTTTGCATCGAAATCTTTTGTTAAGTCAGCGCATGTAGGAGCAGCTGCATTTGCAAAAGATGCGAATAAAAACGTGCTAAGTACTATAGCTAGTATTTTTTTCATGTTTTATACTTAAGTTAAGTTAATTAGTCGGGCAAACTATAAAATTTAGATGATGAAGTAAATAATTTTTGAACCAAAAAAAGCCTCAATTTCTGAAATCGCAAATACCCTAAGGCCTTAATTTAGTGGCTAAAAATATTACTTTTTTGATCTAATACTTGCCTGTGCCGCAGCTAATCTTGCGATAGGAACCCTGTAGGGTGAACAGGAAACATAGTTGAGACCAGCTTTGTGACAGAACTCTACAGAATCGGGATCACCACCGTGCTCTCCGCAAATTCCAAGTTTCAGATTTTTTTTAGTTTCTAATCCTCGAGCACAAGCAATTTTAATAAGCTCACCTACTCCTTCTTGATCAATACTTACGAATGGATCAATTTTAAATATTTTATTTTCAACATAATCGTCTAAGAATTTTCCAGAATCATCCCTTGAAATTCCAAGTGTGGTTTGTGTTAAATCGTTAGTTCCAAAACTAAAAAAGTCTGCATGTTTTGCAATATTTTTTGCACTAAGGGCTGCTCTTGGAAGTTCGATCATTGTTCCAACTAAATAATCTACTTTAAAGTTATTCTTCTTTTGAACTTCTTGCGCAATTCTATCAACTAATCCTTTTAAAATTTCTATTTCTCGCTCCGTTGCAACAAGAGGAATCATAATCTCAGGCAAAACTGCTTCTACTTTATTTTTTTGTAATTCATATAACGCTTCAAAGATTGCTCGGCATTGCATTTCATAAATTTCTGGAAAAGAAATCGCAAGACGACAACCTCTATGACCTAACATAGGATTTTCTTCATGCAGGTAATTAATTCTATTTTTAATTTCGCTTGAATGAATTTTTAAAGACTTTGCAACAATATCAATTTCTTTTTCAGTTTTTGGTAAAAATTCATGTAATGGTGGATCTAACAATCTAACAGTAACTGGAAGGCCTTTCATGATTGTAAAAATTTCTACAAAGTCTTTTCTTTGAAACGGTAAAATTTTATCTAAAGCTTTTAGACGATCTTCTTTAGTTTTTGAAAGGATCATTTGTCTTACATATAAAATTCTTTCTTCATCAAAAAACATATGCTCTGTTCTGCATAAACCAATTCCTTCTGCTCCAAATCCTCTAGCAGTTTTAGAATCTAGCGGTGTTTCTGCGTTTGCTCTAATTTTTAATGTTCTTGTCTCATCGGCCCATCTCATAATTTCAGAAAAATCACCTGAAATGTCAGGATTAATTGTTTTAACCTCGCCAAGCATAACTTCACCTGTTGAACCATCGATGGTTATAATATCACCTTCTTTAACTTCAATATTTTCTACTTTAAAAAGTTTAGCCACATAATCAATTTTAATATTCCCGGCGCCAGAAACACACGGTCTTCCCATTCCTCGTGCAACAACCGCAGCATGACTTGTCATTCCCCCTCTACAAGTTAAAATACCAACAGCGGCATTCATTCCATGAATATCCTCCGGTGAAGTTTCAACTCGAACTAAAATAGTATTTTGATTATTTGCTTTTAATTGTTCGGCATCATCAGCATTAAATGTAACTTTACCAGTTGCGGCCCCAGGTGATGCTGGAAGGCCTTTCGCAATCACATTTTTTGGAGCTTTTGGATCTAACGTTGGATGAAGAAGTGTATCTAACATCTTTGGATCAATTCTAAGCAACCCTTCATCTCTATTAATAAGTTTTTCTTTTACCATATCCACTGCAATTTTAATGGATGCTTTTGCAGTTCTTTTTCCAGATCTTGTTTGCAACATCCAAAGTTTTTTATTTTCGATAGTAAATTCGATATCTTGCATATCACGGTAATGATTTTCTAATTTTTTATAAATTTTAGTTAACTCAGCAAAAGCTTCTGGCATTGTCTCTTCTAATGACAAATCTTTAGATCCAGATTCTAATCTTTCCTTCTTTGTAATATTTCTTGGTGTTCTAATACCCGCAACGACATCTTCTCCTTGAGCATTAATTAAATACTCTCCATAAAAACTATTCTCACCTGTTGAAGGATTTCTTGTAAATGCAACACCAGTTGCACAATCATTACCCATATTACCAAAAACCATTGATTGAATATTAACTGCAGTGCCCCATTCTTCTGGAATACTATTTAATTTTCTATAAGTTTTTGCTCTTTGGTTTTGCCAAGACTGGAATACTGCGCTGATTGCTCCCCACAATTGTTCGTTAGCATCTTGCGGAAAATCTTTTTTTATATTCTTTTTAACAATGTCTTTATAATTAACAATAATAGTTTTCCAGTCTTCAGCCTTGAGATCTGTGTCTGATAGAACGCCTTTTGTCAGTTTATAATTTTCAAGCAACTCTTCAAAATTGTGATGATCAATCTCAAGCACAACGTTGCTATACATTTGAATAAAGCGTCTATAGCTGTCGTAAGCAAACGTTTCGTTATTATTTTTTTTAATTAATCCTTGAACAGTTTTGTCGTTCAGTCCCAAATTTAAAACTGTATCCATCATGCCCGGCATCGATACTCTTGCTCCTGATCTAACAGAAACTAATAAAGGATTATTTTCATCGCCGAAGTTCTTTCCTAAAATTTTTTCAATGTTTCTAATTGCATCGTCCACTTGAACTTTAAGATCGCTAGGGTATTTCTGATTATTTTTATAAAATTCTGTGCAGACTTCTGTAGTAATTGTAAATCCTGGTGGAACTGGAAGTCCTAATTTTCCCATCTCAGCAAGGTTTGCTCCTTTGCCTCCCAAAAGATGTTTTTGCGAAACGTTTCCTTCGCAATTTGAACTATTAAATTGATAAACCCACTTTGGCATTTTTTATATTTCAATTTTTGAAAAGTCAGCAAAAGTATCAAAGGTTTTGCACAATAGGAATAGTAACTCTAATCTATTTTTTTTAAACTGCTCGTCCTCATCGTTGACTTTTACATTGTCAAAAAACTTATCCACAAAACCTTTTGTTCCACCTAATAAGGACATTGTCTGTTCAACGGATCGTAATCGTGCAGGAGTTGTATAATGTTCTCTTATCTCATTTATTTTTTCTAATAAAAAATTTTCTTCATTGTGTTTAAATAAAACAGTGTCAGGATCTCCAAAAAATTCTTGTTTAGAACCTTTTGTCGATTGCTCTAAAATATTTGCACATCTTTTGTAAACTGCAATAGCGTCTTGTCCATCTTCTGATTTGATTGCTTTGTTTAAATTTTTAATTTTATTAAATGTTAAAAAATAATCATCTGATCGACTATTAAATAAAACTGATTCAATAACATCTGGTCTAATTTTTTGATCTTTTAGTAAATTTTTAAATCTATCGGTAATAAAAGATAAAATTTCTTCAGTAAACTTAAGGTTTTGCATAGTTATGCCTTGGGTAAGATATGAGTTTTTAGAATTGTTAATTAACTCTTTTAAAGAAATAGTAGTTTTATTTTCAATTAATATTCTAAGAATTCCAAGCGCAGATCTTCTTAAAGCGTATGGATCTTTTGAGCTTGTTGGTTTTTCATTGATACCAAAGAAGCCAACTAAATTGTCAATTTTATCAGCCAATGCAACTGCGATTGATATTTTTTCTTTAGGGACTCTGTCTTCTGGTCCAACAGGTAAATAATGATCTGAAATTGCATTTGCTATCTCCGAACTAAAACCTTGCTCGAGTGCAAAATATTTTCCAAGAACACCCTGAAGTTCAGGGTACTCACCTACTAAATCTGAAACTAAATCTGCTTTGCAGATAGATGCGGCTATTTCTGCATCAACTTTTTTACAATTAATAATATCTGCAATAAATGAAGCGAGAACTCTTATTCTTTGAGTTTTATCATGAAGAGATCCGAGACTTTGGTAAAAAGTAATTCCTTTAAGTTTGCTAACTTGTTTTACTAAATTTTGACTTTTGTTTTTTTCCCAGAAAAATTTTGCATCTGTTAAGCGTGCAGTAAGCACTCTTTCATTTCCTTTAATAATCTTATTTGCAATGTCATCTTTGTTTGCAACCACAATAAAATTATTAACTAATTTATGATTATTAACCGAGCGCATTGGAAAATATCTTTGATGATGCTGCATTGTTAAGATTAATAGTTCTTCTGGCAGTTTTAAAAAGTCCTTTAAAAATGAGCCTTTAAGAACAACAGGATCTTCAACTAGATTAATAACTTGTTTTAATAATTTTTGATTAATTTCTAATTCACAATCATTCTTTTTAAGAAATGAATGAATATTTTTGGTAATTAATTTTTCTCTGTCAGCATTACCAAAAATGATTTTTTTATCCGTTAATATTTTTTTGAAATGAATAAAATCTTTAACAACAACTGCTTTATCTTCTAATGGGCCGTCTACATAAGTAATTTTTGTTGATACTAAATGATAAAAATTAAAAGGAATAACTTCCCTATCAAATAAACATAGAATTGATTTTAAGGGCCTTCCCCAAGAAAGATCATGGTCACCCCAGCGCATTTTCTTTCTCCATTGCAAACCATTTAAAAAATGTGGAATATTTTTCTTTATTTCTTCCACAACAGCTATTTCTTTTTTTTGTGTTTTTGCAAAAAAGAATTTTCCTTTATCTGTGTCTTCTTCATAAACATCTTTCGAATCTAAATTGTTTGATTTAATAAATCCTTGCACAGCCTGTTCTGGCGCTCCAACTTTTGGACCTCTTAAAACTTTTGCTTCAACTTTAATATTAGTTGGTAAATTGTTATAATAAAAAATTAGCCTTTTAGGTGTTGAATAAATCTCACTTATAATTTTTTTAAAGCCATGTTTTTCAAAAAATGAATTAAAGTTTTCAGCAATTCCATTCTTTGCATCTTCTTGCAGAATAGGTGGTATTTCTTCAGAATATAATTCTAATAACAAGTCAGACATTAGTCAGAATTTTTCAGCCAGACTTCTGCTGTGCTCTTAACAAGAGTTCTAATTTTGTTAATAAATCCAGCTCTTTCTGTAACCGATATAACCCCTCTTGCATCTAGGGTATTAAAGATATGACTCGCTTTTAGACATTGATCATAAGCAGGTAATGCTAAATTTTTAGATAGCAGACTTTGGCATTCTTGTTCTGCCATAGCAAAAGATTTTAGTAGATTGTCTGTATTTGCAAATTCAAAATTGTAGGCTGAAAACTCTTTTTCATTGCGTTTATAAACGTCTCCATATTTAACACCTTCATTATTCCATCTGATATCATAAACACTATCTACTCCTTGAATGAACATCGTAATTCTTTCAAGGCCATAAGTTATTTCTGCGGAAACAGGTTTGCATTCAAATCCTGCCATCTGCTGAAAGTAGGTGAATTGTGTAATCTCCATTCCATCACACCAAACTTCCCAACCAAGTCCTGAGGCTCCTAAAGTTGGGCTTTCCCAATCATCTTCAACAAAACGGATGTCATGCTCTTTATAATTAATTCCAAGTGCACTTAAGCTTCTAAGGTAAAGACTTTGCACGTTTTCTGGTGAAGGTTTGATTAAAACTTGAAATTGATAGTAGTGCTGAAGTCTATTTGGATTGTCTCCATAACGACCATCCGTTGGTCTTCTAGAGGGCTGAACATAAGCTGCTTTCCAAGCTTTTGGTCCTAGTGATCTTAATGTCGTGGCAGGATGAAAAGTTCCTGCACCCACTTCCATGTCATAGGGCTGCATAACTACACAGCCATAATCAGACCAGAATTTTTGCAATTTGAATATAACTTCCTGAAAAGATAAATCTAAATGCTTAGATTTTTTTTTAAGCGCAACTTTTTTTTTTGGTTTTTTTTTCACCACCATTTATAAACCGTATTTGTTCCAGATAGATCTTACTTCTAGTTCATTTATAATTTCTGAATAAGATCCTGATAGTTGTGAAGATAATTTTCTTTTTAACCAGCTTTGTGTTTGTTCAAATTTTTTAACTTTGACATCTTTACCAAATTTCTGTTTTAAAATTTCCTGCAATGTTCCAACGCCATCAATTAAGCCGAGTTGTAATGATTTTTTTCCAGACCAGAATTCGCCTGAAAATAACATTGAATGGTTTTCAGGCTTCAATTTATCTTTTCTACTATTTTTAACTAAATTAATAAATTCCTCGTGCAAATCTCTCTGCAAGGATTTTAATTTTTCTATATCTTCTTTTTTTTCATCTAAGAATGGATCTAAAATACTTTTGCTCTCTCCTGCGGTATGCACTCTTCTTTCAACACCAATTTTTTTAATTAAATCTTTAAACCCAAACGCTGAATAAATAACTCCTATAGACCCTACTATTGAATTCGCATTTGCATAAATTTCATCCCCTGCGCACATCAACATATAACCACCAGATGCCGCTACATCTTCAGCATAAGTCATTACTTTTACTTTTTTTTCTTCTGCTTCAGATCGAATAAGATCATGTAAAAGATTAGATTGAACTGGGGATCCGCCTGGTGAATTGATTGAGATCACCACCGCTTTAATATTCTTCAAAGCAAAGGCTTTTTTAATAATATCGCTTTGGCTAGCAAGGCTCATTCCTTGGCTAAATCTACCTACATTGCCTATAACTCCGTTTAATCTGATTAAAGAAACTGTTGGTTTTGATTTAAAAAAAGAAAACATATTTATTTTATATCTTTTAAACGTTT
>Ga0209084_1000645_pt1 | contig 32499 bp, 36 predicted proteins | sample C_130820_MF_Meta_FD_187309 | JGI IMG/M metagenome (GOLD analysis project Ga0209084, IMG submission 187309) | Freshwater microbial communities from Lake Croche, Canada to study carbon cycling - C_130820_MF_MetaG (SPAdes) (version 2) | ecosystem: Environmental > Aquatic > Freshwater > Lake... | reverse complement strand
GTTCCAGGCGCTTATGAGGACTCAAAACGTAATGAGCTCCCTCAATGCGACGTTGGACCATCCGCTGCTGTAAGAAGGGGAGACTACACTGATACAGATAATGCTTTGAGAAGCCACACAAATTACTCTAATAATCGCGCAACAATGAGACAACCGGACACAATGAGAAGCGGTTTTGGCCGAGCAATTGGTGCCGTTATTGCTCCTATTATGGACGTATTTAACCCAACGAGGAGAGAAGAGTATACTAAAAATTATCGCATTTATGGTGATGCCGGCTCAACGGTTCCTGATGGTTATGTATTGAATCCTCGCGATGTTACTCCCACAACTATCAAGGAGACAACTCTATATACACCAAATTCTTATGTTGGAAGACAAATTGAAGGTGGTGGTTATCAAACGAGCAAGCAAACCCCCATTACAAATCAACGTGACTCTACAAACTGCAGTTACACTGGTTCAGCTGGTGGAAACTCTGGTGGATGGGGTGACATGAGTTATGAGGCCGCTTATGCCCAAACTAACAATGAATCTAAGGAAAAATCAGTTGTTGGTAGAACAAATCACGGCAACACAAATATTTACAACGAGCAAATGAATGTATGTGTTTCCAAGAATGATTGCGACCGCAACAATACTCGTATGTGGGTGCCAACGAATATGCCTCAAATGCCAATGTCAAAAGAAGAGTATGGCAAAATTAGAGCACCTCAATATTACAATGAGTGCATTGGTTGTGACCGCATTAGCCCCGATATTTTGACAGCATTTAGAGAGAACCCATACACACACAGCTTAACTGACTCTGTTTAAAAGTAAAAATAAAAATAACATTAATGCGATAAACTTAAAAAAATAAACTTAAAAATTAGATGACATGTATTATTAAGCATGTTATCCAATGTTCACAGAATCTATAATATACCAAGCACTTTTAAAAGAATTATTAATAAACCAATATTCTTTGATGTATCTTTGAGGGATGGACTTCAAGGAATACAAAAACATAGACAAGAAAACTTTTTTTTAAATGACAAGATTGACGTATTTCACAAGATAATGTTTAATTACAGACCTGCAAAAATAGAAATAGGCAGTATTGTAAATCCAAAGCTAATGCCCATCATGTCAGATTCATTAAAACTAAACGAATATGCTGCAAACTTTATAAAAACTGCAGCTAGTTATGACCCAGAATTATATATGGTTGTTCCAAATAAAAAAGGTTTTAATATTGGTCTTGAGAATGGAATTAAAAATTATTCATTTTTAACTTCGGTGTCAAATAGTTTTCAAAAGAAAAATGTTAATAAAACCATTCAACAAACAAACAAAGAACTAGAAGAAATGTTTAAAATTATTGGTTCAACGCCTGATAATGAATTTAAATCAAAGTTGTATATTTCTTGCATAAATGAATGTCCTTTAGAAGGAAAAATAGACAATGATGTAATTGTTCACGAAATATTAAATTATCACAAAAATTTTCCACTAATAAATGAGTATTGCTTATCAGATACTTGCGGGTCATTAAACTTTGAAGACTATAAGTACATAGTTGATGCGTGTTTGTTTTTTGGAATGCCTCCTACAAAATTATCGTTACATTTACATGTGAATAAAGAAAATATAGAAGAGCTAAAAAAAATAATATTTCATTCACTGGATAGTAATATTAATCGGTTTGACGTTTCAGTTTTAGAATCGGGTGGATGTTCAGTAACACTTCCTAGTTCAAAACTATTGCCCAACTTATCTTATGAGGTGTTTAATAAAATATATTCAAAATATGTTGAATTTCGCCGCGATGTTTTATAAAATATAAGTTTCGTTAAATATAATATAAAAATTAATCACAGTATTTTAATTAATGGCATTAAATATACATCAATCAATTATAGATAAATTAAAATACTTTCACGGAACTCACAAAACTCCAAATATTATATTCCACGGTCAATCCGGTTCTGGAAAAAGAACAATTGTAAATGAATTTATTAACATGATTTATGATAATGACAAAGAGAGAATAAAATCATTTGTAATGTATGTAAATTGTGCTCACGGAAAAGGCATTAAATTTATTAGGGAAGAGTTGAAATTTTTTGCCAAGACACACATTAATTCCAATGGTGGCGATATTTTTAAGAGCATTGTATTATTAAATGCTGATAAATTAACAATAGACGCACAATCCGCGCTTCGTAGATGCATTGAATTATTTAGTCACACCACACGGTTTTTTATTATCGTTGAGGATAAATACAAGCTTTTAAAGCCAATTTTATCTCGGTTTTGCGAAATTTATGTTCCTGAACCAAGTTATAATGGAAACACAATAAATCTTTATAAATTTAATTTGGCAGAGACATTTAAACTTAAGGAAGTAAAAACATTAAGAGCAGATTGGTTAAAAAAAGAATTAAACAAGATAGCTTGTAATACAAACTTAAACCACGGAGACTTGCTTCATTTATCAACAAAATTTTATGAAAAAGGTTACAGTGGATTAGACTTGATGCAATTATTAGAGAAACCAAATAATATTAAAATTGCTAAAATGACAGAAGAAAAACAGTATGAATTGTTGTTTGCTTTTAATAAAGTTCGCAAAGAATTTAGAAACGAAAAAATACTAATCATGTTCATTTTGAATTTTTTGTTTTTGAGTTTAGAACACAATTTAGAAAATATTTCATTTATGTAAAATGGATGATTTTAATGTGTCTAGTTTGCATGAATCAAAAAACGAATGGGGGGCAAGATTACTAACCATCGTTACACCTCACATTATTGATGGATTAAAATCTATTTTTGATGAAGCTGTAAAATTGTGCAGAGACAATAATGAAATGGATAAGTATTTGATGACTTTCCAGAATTTTATTACAAGAATTCCTAAGTGGAATTCCAACATTATTGAAACGGAGAAGAGTCGTATTGTTGAGAAGAGTGGTTGTGGGTATTTGGAAGATTTAGTAACTTGTGTTCATATTATTCAACTTAAATTATTGTCTGCAATTCGCGTTGGACAAAAACAAAAGAAGATTGATATTACCATTCCCAAGCTTGAAGATTTTATCCACAAGATTTATATCAATGTTGCTAGAAAGATTTACAAGAATGTATATTTGTTTGAGATTAATATTCCTCCTCTACAAACACAAAAGCATCACCGTGAGTTGGAAATAATTGTTCAGGAATGCATTTTAAATACGGTGAGAGATAGCATTCCTGTGGAGGCTATTTTGCAAGCGTACATGGACGAAACTATTGAGGAACATGTTGTTGAGGAAATTAAAGAGCAAGAAATTGAAGACCCCAATAAGGATGCCAAGAATGATAGTCCCACTCAAGTTATTTCCGAGACAAAGGAAACTGAAGTCAAGGAACCCGAGGCTCCAAGACAGCTTGAAACCGACCCAGTTTCTGCTATTTTAGAGCAAAATAAATTAGAAGCTGAGCTTGCATTCCCTAGCTTGTCAAATGAGAGCGAGTCATCTTCTTCCAAGTTGTCATTTAGTGATGTTGATTATGCCGCGGATTCAAATAACAATGTGCAAGTTATTGATGCTCCCAAGAATTTTGAGAGACTAGAGGAAATTAGTACAATGAGAAATGCTCAAAGAAAGATGGAAGAGGAAGAAGACAATGATGACAACGTTAGATTGCAAATCTTTGACCAGGATGTCGCCCTTGATAGTTTAGATGTTCACAATATTGAGTTTCCAGAATTCAAATTAGAACCAGACTTGTTATTAGATGATATTGAAGTTTTAGCCTAGTTATGCGTTAAATAAAAAATAAGAATGTAGTCATTTACATTATAAAAATGAATACATTTGTCGTCGCAGGAATAATATCATTTGTTTATTTTGTTGTTAAGTTTATTGAAATGCGCTTTATAGATAAGGAAAGCAAGCCACTTAAATTTTTGATTCGCGATTCTCTCCTAGTCTATTTTAGCGTGGTTGTTGGCTTATTTGTAGTTGAGCAATTGAAACCGGTTATTCAAGATGGTGGTGAAAATGCTGTTGTAAATCCAGCTGTTTTCACTGATAATCCGGGATTTTAATTTACCCACAACGTCTTCTTGACTTGTATCTCCTTTGTTTTTTATATTTTTTAGTGCTTTTTTTTAAGTTTCTCCTTTTTCCACCGCTAAGCATACCTTCAAATAAACTATTTTTTACTGCGTTTGATAATGGCAGTAAAGGATATTTATCTCTCTCTCCGCTATGTGATGAATCATTATAAAACGCAATTCTTTCATCTGTTGCAGTCTCTTCTGCCTGTTTTAAAGCAAGTAATTTTACATTTTCTTCCGCAAGTTCATGAGGCATATCATATACAACATCCAGATTAGTTACATTGTCAAAATTATAAGACAACCATCCGTAAAAATTTGGATATTCACTTAATAGTAGGTTATCTGAACGAACAAGTGTATTAAATATTTTTAAAGCCTCAGCATATTTATTCTCAGATACTAGTTGTTTTATTTCTTGCAACTTTTCTGCCGGTATTTTATTTGCATAACCAAAATCTATTATTAGTGCATTTCCTGGAATTCCTGCATAGTAACCAGTAACAGACGGATTTATTAACATATTTCCAGTGTGAAAATCACCCTGAGAATAACCTGTTTTTAACGCCAATTCTATATTTTTTAATCTTATCATATTTTCATAAATTCTTATTTTAGCAGTGGGGGTATACCGGTAAAAATCGTAGAATGTATCATAACCATCTGCTATTTCCATTCCTAAAATACCTAAATATGGGATTGAACCAGCATCAATGTTTGCAATAATTCCATCTAAAATTTTAATAGTTGTGACATTAGTTCCAGAAGGAATCTTCAACTTGGATATAAAATCCCGCGCATTAGCTTTATCTTTTTTAATAGATGCGTAAATTGGTGCTGGACACAATGGATTTAAATAGGAAATAGTCTTTAAAAATATATCAGTTTGTATATTTATTTCTTTTTTAAAGGTTTCTTCCTCTTCTAGTTTTTTAGATACTAATGCAAAGACAGATGGAACACTCCAGCTTTTAACCTCGTCTTCATCGCCAGTTTCATCGTGAACCCCCGAATCAATCCCAACAATTTTTATAAGTATTTTTTTAACAGGTGATTTAAAATCAGTTGAACGAATCATTTCATACGGAGATTCAATTCCTTCGTTCAAAGTGCATGTAAATATTACACCACTTGCTGAGTTTCCTGTTGCTCTTAACCAAACAATTTCTCTGCAATTTTCAATAAAAAAATTTATTGCTGATTCTGGATTTGTTTTTATAAGAACGCCTCCTTTTTGTATTTTTTTTCGCATGTCTAAAATAACTATAGATAATTTTCTAATCGCTATAATAGCCGTAATCCGGCTCTGGTTCCTCGTAATAGGGAACCAAAAACCTGGCCTCTTGAGGTGTAAAGGAGTATTCCTGACTCCAATTCCATTTCTGTGTCGCCTCATCGTAAACCTCATAATTGGTTTGACTGTCGCGTATAATGCGCACTTTTGGACCCAGTTCTTTCTCTAGGTACTTTATTTGAGTGCAATTGTCAATTCCGTGTGGGTTTTGGTCTGGTGTTTCTTGGTAATTGTGTAAAGACACTGGCATATCAAAGATGGGAAATGTGCTTCCATCTAGAGAAATGTATCCGCGATAAAAGACAGAATATCCATACATATAGTCATCGTCGTCTTCATCACTTTCATTTTTTTTAATAAAGACATGACCATTTTCAAAGGTACAGTAAGAATACTTGCTGCGCTCCTCCACAATCTCATCCTCATACCAAGAGTGGGGGCGCCTTGTAATTACGAGGGGAAACTTTACGATTGTCGCAGGTCTCATGCGCGACACGGTTGCATGTCTCTCTTCCGGCGTCTGGAGACAGTCGCGGAATTTGTTGAGCTCCATAAAAGGGGTCGTCCATGTCGTAGGAAGAATCAACGTGAACTCTGGCGGATTATTTACTTTGAAACGAAGCAGCCGCTCCACATTCGCAAACTTTTTCAAATACCTCTTGCGAAACTTGGCTCTGTAAATGTATTGCTGCTTGGCCTTGCTGAATGTAAACTTGGGAATACTTTTCTCTCCATGTAAAATTGCCGCCTCCCTTATGATGCGATTCACAATATTCACAGGTAGGTTTGGCATGATAGCACAGTTCATGATTGAAAATTGGATGATTTTTAAGTCTCGCAAAAAATTTGAAAAGTAATTCAATTTTTTTTTGAATTCCAAAAAAAATTGAAGCGGTAAATAAAAATATAATTAATTTCAAATTCAAAAAGATGATGGCGGAAGAAATCCAAGTTCAAGAACCCATGTTTACCTTGGCGGGACCGGGTCTAGTAAAAATTAATACAGATAATAGGGTGGATAGTCGGCTCAAGACAAATGGAAAGTACATTATGCATCTCCCGGAAACCGATGAAGTTGTTTATCTTAATTGCTATGGTGTTGCTATCCGTGCGGCTGACTTGACAATTTTGAAACACTTAAAAGCCGGCAAGCCTGTGACATATGATTTGGATTGCACTTTTGGATACCAATTTGAAACATTTGACACTGTTTATTTCAATAGCTTTGCTCGTCGTGAAAAGTGTGTTCTTTATGCCGTGGAGGATATTTATGTAATGAGAATGCCTTTGGGCTTAGAAGATGTCAAAGCAGAATCCACATAAAAACAAAAACTCTATCAAAAATCTTTGAATATATCTTGGTCTCCGGTATATTCCTCTACATCTTTTAAGGTTTCAATATCACGACCAATAAGCAGTGGTTGAATTATTGGCGCAGGAATAGTCTGGTTATATAAATCGTCAAAGTTTATATTAGTTGATAAAAAATAAGGATGGTTAAGAAGACTATTAATTGTATTATTTTTACCAAGTCTCTCTATTTTATCACCATTTAACAATTGAGTAATTAAATTGCGAGCATTTGGTGTTCCGTCTGTTCTTTGGTCTATTTTTTTTGAAATTGCAATCCCATTTTTTCCACACAGCACTATATTAGTTAGTATTACCGTAATGTCCTTTTCATTTTTTCCATCAACAAATGGTGTTCTCCTAAAAATCATCTCATAAAGCATTACTCCTAGAGCCCAAACGTCTATTGCACCATCATAACCGTTTCTTAAAATTATTTCTGGAGCAACATACTCTGGAGTTCCGCATAAAGTATAGCATTTTGTGTAGCTACGTATAAATCCATCATCACCTCGCTTAAGATAAGGCAATTGTTTTGCTAAACCAAAATCTATAATTTTTGGACATCCATTTGAAGCAATCATAATATTTTCTGGTTTTAAATCGCGATATACAATATTTTTACTATGAATAAAATCAAGCCCTAGAACAATGCATGCTCCATAAAAGACGCATTCTTCATGAGTTAGTTTGTTCCCATCGTGGATAGCGTGCCACAATTCTCCATGCTCCAATGCTTCAGTAACAAAGCATAATTCATTATTTGTTTGAAAAGTTCCGCATAGTCCCAATACAAAAGGATTATCCATCTCCATAAGAATCTTCTTTTCTACCATAATCTGTTCAAATTCTTCAGTGGTAATTCTATTTTTTGGAAGTTTTTTTATAGCATACTCGCGAGATTCATATTGAGCCAAAAGAACGGTTCCAAATGACCCAGAACCCAAGACAGAGATGTACTTAAACTTATTCGGTTCAAATGAATATTCTTTATTTGAATAATACTCTTCGGCGCTTTCATTACTGCTGAATGAACTAGGGTTTGATGATAACGCAACTGTGGAACAATCTTCGTTGTCAGTAAATTCTGTTTGATTTTTATTGAGTTTGCATTCCATTTCATACAATTCTTCTTTTACAGGCAAAACCCTATTAGGACTCGTTAGAGTAAGAAGCTTTAAAAAATTAGAAATATAATTTTTATTGTTAAATTTAGAAACAACTGTTTCTTCGCTCATACATATTATGTAGTATTAAATTTTAAATAATAACATAATAACTATTTTTAAAATAATTTATCTCCCACTCCAAACCTTTACTGCGGGCAAACGTAGTATTTTTTTATTGCGAATATTCTCACAATGCTGATTATAGGTATAACCCCATTCGCAGTATTGTTTTATATCACCAAGCAACGAAGGGATTTTTAATGCTCTCAAATATTCAACAAAAAATATAATGCCCATTATTCTCTCTAAACAACATCTATCAGACCGTGAATTTATAAAGTTTAACATGTTAAAAAGGTTATATTTGTTTCTCAAACCAATCAAGAAATCGCGATTAATAAAACTCTGTACCCCAAAACAACCATTCCATATTTCTTTATTTGTTGGACCTAATACATCATATTCTCTATTATGCAATAATGTACTCATTATATCGTAATTATTTTCAAGACCGTTTACTATTCTTATTGTATTATTAATGTTTTCCTTTTTCTCACTATTAAAATGCCATAATGGTAGGACTTTTATTCCTTTTTTAATAAGATGTTCAAATGGAATTCTTTTTTGCATAAAAACACTATCATGAATTATAACCGCGTTGTCAAAATAATGATTTTTATAAAAGTAATAATAGGGTAAAAGCTCGCCTCGCCTATGATACTCAGAATCAACGTATTCTACATTTCTATATTCATAATCGGCTTTTAAAAATGTTTTATCGCTGTTATCGTCTATTATAACAATTTTTTTCAAGGGATACTGCCCTCTTATATGACGAATGCATTCGTTCCAATACTTATTTGTTGTTTCTGAATTTACATGTCTTGTGATTATAAACCCAAAGTTATCTGGAGTAAAAGTCATTTTATTTAATACAAATAAAATAACTTTAAAATTTAAACACCAACGTTAGAAATAAAGGTTGTTTCAGATGAAAAATTTGGAATATTATCTATATTTACTACAGTTTCATTTTGAGGAATATTAGACTTTGTTGTAACAAATACTTTAAATTCTTCTCTCTCAAGCTGAGCTTGGGGAGTATGGTGATGAACGCATCTTGCAATCATCTTGTATAACTTAAAGTCGGGATATCTCTCTACACCATTATTCTTATAAAGGATATTTATGCCATTGTCATCTAAACACCATTCATAAATTAGCTTAACAATGGGTTCGCATTTATCAAAATCAACTACTTCATCTAAATCATCAATAACATAATCAAAAATGGAACAAGCTAAACGACACAAATCAAAACTATAATTGGGTTCTAAACGCGGCTTCTTTTCATTGAAATATGGTTCAGTATTATATTGCGTTGAAGCGTCTGCCCCAGGTTGATAACTATCACTGCAAAACAACTTGCCATCAAATTTATAAATAGCTCTTCCAAAATCAATCATTTTAAAAATGCGACCATACGTGGGAACCTTGTAATACGTCTTTTTATAACAATAATAAATATATTTTGCATCAGTAGAGTTGTACATAACATTATTTGTGTGCAGGTCATTGTGAGTAAATGAAAAGGCTTTTTGATAGGTTATTAATATCATTATTATTTGTAACAATGCTGAAAACCATTCACCATGCGTTAACTCGCTGGTCATAATTAAATCATCAAAAGTGTTTTCGCAATTTTCCATGCATATAACCTGCACTGGAAACTCAGGAATAGTTGCAAAAATTTGTTGTTCTTCGCATGACTCGTTGGAATTTGAATTTGAACTTGAACTTGAATTGTCATCAGTCCAGTTATCTTCTTCGTCATGTTCTGTCTTTTCTTCTTCTTCACAATTATTGCACGACGATGACCCTTTACTATTTTCACCATTAGATGTGTGAGATGTTCTAGATGAACAAGTGGAAGATGATTTTATAGTAGTTGTTTTCATTTCTCTCGTGTTAAAAGAATCACAATCTGTAATATCAAGTAATTCTATGTTATTTTCTTTCAAGTCATCAAGCCCGATGAATTCGCGTGGCGCTGATGAAAAAATGTCTTCAAACATAGAATTGTCAATTGATTTAATAGACAATGTAGATTTATTACTAAGATTGTGGTCTATTTTGATGGGTGGTTTTACATCGGGTTTGTCTTCTTCATATAAGAAACTGTAATCTTCAACTTGGAACTTGATATTCTTGTGTTTATTGAAAAAATCAGACTTGCAAAAATAATCCAAATCATCAACAATGTTTAGCTTGAAATTATTTTTAATTCCCAAAAAAGACCCGTAATAATCAACTCCATTTATAAAATCATAGTTATAAATAAGCTTACTTGAGAGAAAAGAGAAAAACCCATCAATGTAGGCAGAATTGTTGGTATCTAATAACTTAGGATGAACACTTCCAATATCAGAAGTTAATTTTGGCAACTTGAAAAGCGTCGGGTCATTTATATTATATTTTCCAATTAAGTATTTAAAGGGGTCTAGTAATGGAGCCATTTTAAAAAATACCTGTTTTTTCTTTGTTTTTCCGCTTTCAATTTCTTGAATTGCACAGTTGTATAAATTTTTGTTATCAGCTACACCAGATTTCACCGTTGTTAAAAACCATGCATTATTCAAGTTCACTGAATTGTAATTTGTCTCATTCAATAAGAAAAATCTCTTGTAAATGGGGATGTAGTTTTGCAACTCAGAGAGAAAAGTTAAATCCTCTTTTTGAAGAGACTTGAACAATTCGGAATTCTTTCTCTTCTCATAATGAATTTTAAGAGTAGTATTGTCCATTAGCTAAATAATATATTAATTATACTATTTTTTAACTCATTTGCCAAGAATTATCTTTTAATTTAGACAATGCGTTTTCCAATTTGAATGAATTTTCTAAAGTAACAGTAATATGACTTTAGAACTCAAGAAATTTGATATGAAAACTATTAGTTTTAAACCAAATGAATCTAAAGGCCCAGTTGTTGTCTTAATTGGTCGTCGTGATACCGGCAAGTCTTTCCTTGTAAGAGACTTGTTATATTATCATCAAGACATTCCTATTGGTGTTGTTGTAGCTGGAACAGAAGAAGGTAACGGTTTCTATGGAAAAATGGTCCCAAAACTCTTTATTCACAATGAATACAACACTGCAATTGTTGAGAATATTTTGAAGCGACAAAAGTCTGTTTTAAAACAGATTAAAAAAGAGATGGAAACTTTTAAACGCAGTACAATTGACCCAAGAGCATTTGTAATTCTTGATGATTGTCTTTATGATGGAACATGGACTCGCGATAAAATGATGCGTCTTCTCTTCATGAACGGGAGACATTGGAAAATCATGCTTATCATCACAATGCAATATCCTTTGGGCATTCCCCCCACACTGAGAACCAATATAGATTATGTTTTTATTTTGAGAGAACCATACATTGCAAATAGAAAACGTATCTATGAGAATTATGCAGGGATGTTTCCAACTTTTGAGTCGTTTTGTCAGGTCATGGACCAGTGCACAGAAAATTATGAGTGCTTAGTTATTAATAATAACGCAAAATCCAATAGATTGCACGAACAAGTATTCTGGTATAAAGCAGACTCGCACAATGATTTCAAATTGGGGTCAAAAGAATTCTGGGAACTTAGCAAAGATATCAACTCGGATGAAGAAGACGAAAAATATGACCCAAATAACGCAAAAAAACGTGGACAAGGTCCCAAAATTAGCGTCAAAAAGACAAAGTGGTAACTAATCCCCTTTCTGAAAATGTGCTTATTAAAATTAAAAGCACATTTTCTTTTTTATACGCATAATATATATATAACATGATAGGCACACTTTTATCATTTGGTATATACGGTTTTACATTTTTAATAATTTTAATATATATATCAGTATTTTTTAAGACAAATTCGTTGTTAGATAAATTTGTAACGAGAATGCCTATTGCAAGTCAATTTATTTTGGCATTGGGAATATTTATAACATATCTTTTACTTAGATTAAATTTTCTAACAACTTTAGCAAATATTTCATCTCAAACGGATAAAGATAGTTATATTGACACTCTAAATATTTTAGACAAATATAAAGATAGCTGTCCAAATTTAATTGATTCATTCTTTTTTCCTTGGCAAAAAGATGGCAGTGATGATGATACATTCAATAATCATTCGTTAAATTCATACAAAACTGATAATAGTTTTTCTTCAATAATAGTTTCTAATTATATATTTCAAAATTTAGGTCTATATGTGCAAACATCGGCAGTTACAAACAATAGCGATTCTAGATTTTTAATATTTTATTCTAGTTTTTTTAGGTCAGAATTATTAAAAAATAAATGGGATAAGTTTAACGTAAATTTTGGAAAAAGAACATTTTTATTGGGCAACAAATTATTTGAAATTAATGAAAAATACAAGTTTGAAAGCCCCGAAGAAATTAAAATATTTTTTGATAATTATGTTAATACTGATGAATTTAAAAAAATTATGACTGCCGAAGATAAAACTAATGTTACTGAAAAAATTTCACAGCTTTTATAATTCTTTCTTCACATTCAAATACATATATCTAAAAAATGTTGAATGTGAAAAAACATTTTTTAGATATATGTATTTTTTTTAATTCAGAGAGAGCAATTGGTAAAAAGCCATTCTCGCTACTCGCTCTTATCCTTAATAGCAAAAGGACCGCTTAGAAGCTCGCTTTGACCATTGTCAGTCTTGCCAACAATAATATTTTCTCCCTCAAACAACTCTGCACTAATATCAGCAGAAGAAATAGTCTCTTGGTCATTTAATGCTCGTTCTTGAGTGTTCATGTTACTCACGCCGATAAGATTGCCCTCCTCATCAATAGTTTGCGTAAGAGTGGCACCGGTCTTCTCAGCCAACTTGATGTTCTCCTCAATAGCCTTCTTCTTGGTCTCCTTGACGCGTTGGTCAAATGCAGACTTGGCAAAATTCTCATTCTTATTTTTCTCGTGCATCAACTGATTCAATTCCTCCTCCATATACTCAACACGACCAGTCTTGTAAGCCTCGGGGTCCCAAGGCATCCACAATCCAATGGGTCCAACAAATACGTCGTGATTGGGGTCCAACTCTCTCAACATCTTGCAACGCAACTCGGCCTCTTCCATGGTAGGATAAGCTCCACGAACCTTAATTCCGCGAGTAGAAGTTTGGAAACTATTCTTGGTATTAAAGGCATTCTCAAGGTCTTCCTCGTTCTGGTCTAAGAAAGTCTTGTAATCGGCTTCCATTCCACCATCAACAAATCCGGCTTGTTCTTCAGTCAAAAACTCCTTAAAATCCTTTGAAATATCATCAAATGTTAACTTATACTTGTAACTAATAAAATTTAAAAACTGAATAAACTTCTCCATGCTCTTTGAAAACTCCCACTTCTTTAGGAATTCCTCAAAAAAGAACAACTCTTTTTGCTTAATAATTTTTTCAGGAGAGATAAAAGAAATGCAGACAAACTTTTGTCCGGCAATAGGCTTATCTTCGTCCAAAACATCTACATATTTAGGATTTATTTCTCCTGTTTTACTGGTTTTCTTTTCAAACCCGGATGTTTCATCTTCAAAACCTTCGGGCTTTTTTACCTTTGAATGAACTACCATTTTATAATTTAGACATATATTGATTTTAAGTTTTTTTATCGCACAATATATTTTTTTCTTTTTATTTAATATAGATGTTTGATATCGCCGAGCTTGTCAAAAGAGTCATCAAGTATTTAGTGGAAGGTTTAATGGTCGCCATTGCCGCCTACGCTATCCCTAAACGCTCCTTAAACATTGAGGAAATTGTTTTACTTGCGTTAACCGCCGCCGCCACATTTAGCATTTTGGACACCTATGTCCCTAGCATTGCCGTCACCACTCGCTCTGGTGCTGGTTTTGGCATCGGCGCTAATCTTGTGGGTTTCCCGGGTGGGCTTTAACTTTTATTCAATTTAATAATGTGATAATCTAATAATACGATAATTAAAATTTATTGTATTATTATATACTTGAAATAATGGCTAGGTCAAGAAAAAATCTAAAATCTCATAGAAGACGCGTCAAGAAAAGTAGTAAAAGACGTGGAGGACAATTAACCCCCCTGTCGGATATCTCAACAAACAGTTCATTGCACGATTTAGATGATTATGATGAACCAAGCAATAATACTACTTCAGAATCAATCATAAGTGATAGAGTCACAACATCCACAGCTTCTGGACAGGTTACCGCAAATTTATTAGGACAATTTAATGCTGCTGCAGATGAAGACACAATTGAGTCAACCAATAATACCACCGCTGCTAGTGATGCATCTAGTGAAAACAGTTTTTCAAATGTTGCTACTTCATTTGGTGACCTTGGACACGGAGGAAAAAGAAGAAGAACCAGAAAGTCAAAAAAGTCAAGAAAATCAAGAAAGTCAAGAAGACGCTAGATTGTAGCAATAAATTCCCAATCTAATTCCTCGCAAATCTTTTTCCATATAGTGTCTTGTTCTATTAGTTTTTCTCTATCCTTTAACATTGGAATTTCTGGAAGATACTGTGTTTCATCCAGTAATTCAAACAACTTATAAAGAACATAATAGTAGTGCAAAAAATTTACACGATAGTCTGGACAATGCTTAGCATAAGGGTATTGAATCTCCATGAAGAAATTGCATAATGTCTCTTCTAACTCTTGAGAGATAATTGGTGGTTTAATGCCCAACTTGTCCTTAATAAAATTTATGTGTTCATAATACTTGTTATAACCAAGTTTCTTCAACAGTTCTTTGGTTTTATAATAAGTTAATTTGATGCATTCAATTCTCTCTTTTTTAATTTGATATTTAAGATTTTCAATGACTTCGGCCGGTATTTGAGTAGTCTCTTTTCCTTGAAATTGAGCCAAAATCTCTTTAAAATGATTAATTTTTTTATATGCATAAAAACACACTTCCTTTGGAGGTTCCTTGTAAGAAGGTTTTTCATTTTCAATCAAGTATTGAACATTCTTAAAACACACATTACAAATTAAAACGCCTTCATCATCCATGGGAATTAATTCTCCTTTATAACAAGATTGACACACATCTGTTGGGCGTAAAAAAGAATTTATATCTAAAAATGTCTCATCTATATTGCTCAAATACTTTTGAAAGATATTGTTGTTTTTACTCTCAATCATATTGGAATTATTTGCAGTAGGGTTAATTTTAAAAAATGATTCCAATTTTTTATTTTTATTTGTTACAGTGTTTCCTATAGAAATATCCTTCTTATTTTCAAAATAATCAAATATGTATTTAGAATTATCTAAAAAGTATTCTACCCTTTTGGACTTTAGAGTTTTTATTTCCGCCGTTATGTCTCTCAATTTGTCCTGATAATCCATGATTTGTTCAATAGTAAGAGTCTTCTCCTCATTGTTCTGTTCTTGTTTTTGTTCTTTTTCAAGAATAGCTTTTATTGAAGCTTTTTCTTCTTTTAATTTTGGTATTCTATCATTTTCATCCTTATTAAATTCATTCACAAACTCTTTGTGCTTTCCATCTAATGTTGTTGAAGTTTTTTTATTTACCTTTATTTTTTTTACAGTTTTGGGCTTAAACGAAGGCATATTTAGTAATCTAATATTTATAATTATATTTTATTTAATAGTTTATTAAAGCAAATATATATTTTTGAGATTGTTTTGCATTTTAGGAGGATTCAAGTTAAAACCGCATTTTACTTTTCTAGAAATTAAATAAATGAGTGAAATTGAATTAAGAGTAAATATTGAAAATGAAAACGGTCAAAATTGCGACATTAAGATTGACAATATTAAATTTCAAAAAATGCTATTCTTATTCAATGCAATTAACGATGGGTGGAGTATTAAGAAAAGAAATGATTCTTATATTTTTACCAAAAATCACGAGGGGAAAAAAGAGGTTTTATTAGATTCTTATCTACTTTCATTCATGAAGGGCAATTTTGATATGAATAAGATTTTATCGTAAACATGTAGTATGCAATTAAATTAATTAATTTAGTTAATTAATTTAATTTCCCAAAAAATTTTTTCTTTAGCAATATTATAACTATGGGAGGTGGATTAATGCAACTTGTTGCCTATGGCGCCCAAGACGTTTACCTTACGGGTAACCCTCAAATTACTTTCTGGAAAGTAACTTACAGACGCTACACAAACTTTGCTATTGAGTCAATTGAGCAAACTTTCAACGGTCAAGCCGACTTCGGCCGCCGCGTTACCTGCATCATCAGCCGCAACGGTGACCTTGCTTACCGCACATACCTTCAGGTGACTCTTCCTGAGATTAACCAACTTATGGGCAATGCCAGCAACGTTACCTCCGGTAACAACGCCGTCTATGCTCGTTGGTTAGATTACCCCGGTGAGCAACTCATCGCTCAAGTTGAGGTTGAGATTGGTGGCCAACGCATTGACCGCCAATATGGTGACTGGATGCACATCTGGAACCAGCTCACAATGACCTCTGAGCAACAACGCGGCTACTTCAAGATGATTGGTAACACCACTCAACTTACCTTCATCACTGACCCCTCTTTCGCGGATGTGGATGGTCCTTGCGACTCCCGCGCTCCCCGCCAAGTGTGTGCTCCCCGTAACGCTCTTCCTGAGACCACCCTTTACGTGCCCTTCCAATTCTGGTTCTGCACAAACCCCGGTCTTGCCCTTCCCCTCATCGCCCTCCAATACCACGAGGTCAAGATTAACCTTGACATCCGCCCTATTGATGAGTGCCTCTGGGCCGTTACTTCCCTCAGCTGCAACACCACTCGCTACCCCCAACCCAACAGCACGTACGCTAACAACACCAACAACCAATACAACGTTGGAACCCCCGTGACTGCCACCATTGCGTACAACCAGTCCCTTGTTGCGGCTTCCCTCTACGTTGACTACGTCTTCCTTGACACTGATGAGCGCCGCCGTTTCGCCCAGAACCCCCACGAGTACCTCATCACCCAGCTCCAATTCACTGGTGACGAGTCCGTCGGCTCATCCTCCAACAAGATTAAGCTCAACTTCAACCACCCCGTGAAGGAGCTTATCTGGGTTGTGCAACCCGACCAGAACGTGGACTACTGTTCATCCCTTCTTTGTGACGCCACCCTCTTCAAGGTGCTCGGCGCCCAACCCTTCAACTACACTGATGCCATTGACGCTCTTCCCAATGCTATCCACGCGTTTGGCGGCCCCGCTGAGCTTGCTGGCCAAAACGCCTTCATTGATGCCCGCGGTCTTTTCCAAGACGCTGGTGCCATGGACGAGTTCATCCCCAACAACTTCACTGGCTACTGGCACGGAGGTGTTTACAACAACGCCTTGACTGAGCCCCACTTTGGCGGTCAATTCATCCCCAACAATGCCACCAACCCTGGCTTGAGCCCCACGGACAGCGCCAATACTGCGGCCGTCCTTGCCTCCCTTGGTTTGACCTCCAGCGCCCAATTGATTCCTTCAAATGGAACCTACAACCAAGGCTCATCCGTCTCCGATGCCGGCACCTTCGTGCTCTCCGAGACCTCCCTTGACATGCACTGTTGGGGCCAGAACCCCGTCGTTGTTGCCAAGCTCCAACTCAACGGCCAAGACCGCTTCTCTGAGCGTGAAGGTTCCTACTTCTCATGGGTGCAACCTTACCAATGCCACACCCGTTCCCCTGATGAGGGCATCAACGTGTACAGCTTTGCTTTGAGACCTGAGGAACACCAACCTTCCGGCACTTGCAACTTCTCACGTATTGATAACGCCACACTCCAACTTGTGCTCTCCAACGCCACCGTTGAGGGCACCAAGACCGCCAAGGTCCGTGTCTATGCCACCAACTACAACGTGCTTCGCATCATGAGCGGCATGGGCGGGCTCGCGTACTCAAATTGAGCGGATTGGGTGGTCTTCTCAAATTTGCTTATATATATATTTTTGTTAAAACTACTTAGATAATTCATATTATTATAATTTATAATATGAATAAAATTGATTCAGTTAATAACAATGATTTGTTATTTACACAACCTACTATGAAACCGGTATATTCCACAAATATAGAATTATTGTGCGGCATCATTGAATATAATAACAAGACATATCTTGTTGATTTAAGTGACAAGGATAGAATTATAAATTTCAATAAAACCTTTGTTTTTGCAAACGAAGATGATTTGTATCCGTCTTACGCTTACAATTATAAAAGATTTACCTATTTAGATTTTATATTTAGTTTTAATCAAGAGTCTGTACATTATATTTTCAAAAATGAAAACCCACTGGACCTAAGACGGTGCAATGTAGAAATATATCATTTTTATCACAAAAATATACTAGAAAAATACACCGTTATTGACTACGTTAATGGTCATTATTTGACTATGGGACAAGATGCAAATGTTATGAAAAATCCAATTTGGAAAATAAAAGAAGATAATAAGGAGTATTTGTTAATGTATTGTGAAAAGAATACTATTTGTAAATTATGCATTGAAAGCTACCAAAAAATATTAGAATACGAAATTAATAAAAATAATGGAAAAAAAATTACTTGGTTTAAATTGCAAAATGGTTATATAATAGGAAGTGCTGATTTGTACATTCATCAAATTATTATGGGATGTTATGGAAATGGTAAAGGAACTAAAAACGTTAGTGTTGACCATATAGACCAAAATCCTTTAAATAACTCATTAGAAAATTTACGAGTGGCCACAAGAAAAGAACAAGAACAAAATTCAAAAGGAATTAAACCAGGAACAAAAAGAGAAAGAAAAACTAATGCAAAAGATTTACCAGAAGTTATGACACAAGATATGTTAAAAAAATATGTAGTTTATTATCAAGAATGGTTAGATAGTGAACATACTAAACAAAGAGAGTTTTTCAAGGTTGAAAAGCATCCCAAGTTAGATAAGCCATGGACAACTACAAAATCTAATAAAGTTTCCATTAATGAAAAGCTTGTACAAGCAAATAAAGTTGTTGATGATTTAGAAAATGATATTTACCCAAACAAAGATTCACCGGTATTACCAAAATATGTTTCATTAATTGTAATGCGAGATAAACCACATCTTGTTTTTGAAAAAAGAAACAACGAAAAACGGTTAAACTTTAAAATGGTTTTACCAGAAGAATATGATTTAGATGAACAAATATCAATATTTAAAGTAAAAATTCGTGAAAAATATGGAGCTAGTTGGGTAGACAATACTGTTATATTTAATTATGTGTATGATATACCAATAAACAATCATAATAGATATATCAAAAAAATAACATTTGAAATAGTAAGAAATTACGATAATCATACTTTAACTTTTGAAACATATAAAACAGAAAAAGAAGCTATTTTAGAGGTTGAAAAATGGCTATCTATAAAATTAAGCGAAGAGTACTTTAATAGTCTTCAATGCATACATCATCTTAATGGAGATTTTGAATTTTATAAAAAATTAGATTGTAATAGAGGACAGTTGTTAAGCTCAGGAATATACCTTGAAGTTATAGAAATAATTGGAAATAATCATGTAAATCTTAAATGTGGTTCATAAAATTAAAATAACCAACTCATAAAAGAATTTGTTTGTAAATATGATTGCATCAAACAACTAAAAATGAGCGACAAGACCTTGACAAAGGCATTGGATAAAAATGTTTTATACAATGACTCCCATTTCAAACGTATAGGTAGTAAGTTGAAATGTCTGTAAAAATACTTAAAACATTTATACCAAATAACAATAATATGTTTAAGAAACTATTGTTATTTCTCTCTTGCATTTCTTTGAGTAGGCAATTTTTTATGACTCCCAAAGGTTTTTTACCTTTTCAAAACAATACAACAAATGTAACAACTCAATATTGTCCATCAACTATCTTAAAAAAACGGCTATGCGAAGAATGTGATGATGCACTAACAATGCTTAAAATTTGGGCCACAATTTTTGTTTTTACTTTTCCTATTATTTCATTTCCATATCACAAGAATAACTAAATATAATTCTACCACAACACGTGCATCGCCAAATTATTCGCCGAAAATTTGTTACTTTTCCAATTTCCCCTCATACCACTTGACCGTGTCAAGTAATTCTTTCTCCGGGTTTTGTTCTTGTGTTTGGTATAATCCTCGTATCCCATTTGACCGAAATAAACCCACTTGTCAGTTTTTGGGTCTTTTATCATATACTTCTTTTCCTTGCGAGTGCTTCTAAAAAGCTTTCCATTTTTCTTACCTAAATACTTGTAAGCCATTCTTTGCGCCTGAGCAGGGTTGGAATACTTATATATTTCATCTCTCATTATTATATATATGTCTACAATTTAATTAAAAACATTAAAATATAAAAATTGATTCAAAATAAAACATAAATATATTTTATCAAAAGCTTTTACAATGACAACAAGTTCATTCGCATCTGTATATTTTAAAGTCGCCAGAACTACTCGGTCTTCTAACTACGATGTAAATTTGAACTGGACTATAGGAGAGTTCATCAACATTATGAGAGAAAAAGTTTTCAATGATTTTAATCTAGAAAATGTTGAATTTGTAGATACAATGCAAAATTTACCACAAGGAATTGCAGGAGAAGATGGGCAGGCATTATTGCCAACAAATAGAACTATCCGCAGTTACTATGGAAATAACATTTACCAAACAGCATTTTACATTCGGCCTCTTCCTTTACTTGAAGATGGAATTGCGATGGATGTTCAACCCGCTGAAGAAATTCCCAATTTTACGCAAGAACGTGCATGTGTAATTTGTTTAAACCAAGAGAGAAACCTAGTATTTATGCCTTGTAATCATTTGTGTGCATGTGCAGAATGTGGCCTAAATCCTACTATTAGAACGTGTCCTGTTTGCAGAACTGTTTTCAATAATAGAGTAGTTGTTTACGTATAACCACCTTCCCGAAGGCGCCGTTTGTGTAAAAGAAAATTGATTATTATTTAAATATAACAACTCAAGAACTACAATGAATGTAAACGATTTAGTAGAAGGAAAAAAATATTACTTTTATGAAACTCCGCCAACTAGACCAGAATGGGTTTATAGAGCAACATATTTATCAATTGTTACCAACACAGTGCTAAGTTATTTGATAAAAAGACAATTTGACCCTGTAACAAATCAAAATGTTATGCATTGTACTCCATTAAATTGGTTTACCAAAGCAGAAATGCTTGATGAAATTCTATCAAACTCGGGGTTACCAACGGATGTCATTAATATTATTGACAAATATTTATAACCCTGTTCACTTTTGTAAAAAAAATTATTTTGTCTATATAGTATAACTACTTAGTTATGTGTCGTTTATTTTTTTCATTAACAAAAAATTCAAGAAACAACGACCCTAAACGCTTATTGCTGAATTTTTTTGACAAGTGTGAACAAGAAGACATTAATGATGGCTTTGGAATTTGTTGGTACAATGACAAAGCGTGGCACACGTACAAAAAACCATTGCATTATAGAGAAGACTCGCACATTTTCAGAAAAGTTGATAATATATCTAGCAAAGTAATAATAGCTCACGCTAGAAATATAAACAAGGAAGATGTAACAAGATATCACATTATGAAAGAACGTTGCATTGAAAATACTCACCCAATAATGTATAAAAAATATATATTTATGCACCATGGAGATTTACTTCTTGAGAGAGATGATAGATTGTTGGGTCACCAAAGATTTAAAAGACTTCCAGAATTTAAAGCCAAACTTAAAGAGTTGCGAAGCAACATTGACCCCGACTTGTTAAAAGAAATGAAAGGAAGTACCGACAGCGAACTGTTGCTATTTTTATTCTTATCTATTCAAAAACAATTAGAGAACAATACTGACAATCAAGAACAAACTCCAGAAAAAATTATGGTTAAAAGCTTTTTAAATATGATAACTCTCGTTGAAAAAACTAATTTAGTTAATAAATCCAACATAATTTTAGCAGTAAATGATTATGTTTTAATTGCAAAAATTCTAAAAAATCCATCTAAAGTAAAAACTGCCAAAGAATTGCCACTTTTTCTAGATTCTAAAAATAACGAGGAAATTGTTGCATCTTCAATCAAGTTAACTCCCGATTCTAAAAATTTAAAAAATAATCATATTATATTTATTAATCATAAAACCAATTCAATTCGCTCGTTCAAATTTTAACTCTTTCTATGCTTTTATCGTGTCTTTAAACAAAATATTCATGTTTTTAATAATAGAATTAAGGTTTATTTATAAAAATTGATTGTTATTTAATACTTATACTATATAACAATTGTAAAATGAAAACGGAAAATCTAATTGAAAAAAAACAGTATTACTTTTATGAAAAAACAAAAAACTATCCCATTCGCATACGTAGAGAAAGATTTTTGGGGGTTTTTATTCACGCAGTTAACCCAAAGTATAATTATTTGGTTAAAAGTCGTTTTGAAGAAGAAATTAGAAAAACAGTTTTAATATATACACCATTAGATTGGTATTTTAGAGTTGAAACCCTTGATGATATTTTATCAAAAACTGTTCTGCCACCTGATGTTATTAATATTATTGACGAATTTTTATAAAACCAATAAAAACTTTTAATAGCGTTAAACCCCCCAGTCTCGTCAACTTGCCTCTAAATTGTCTAATGCTGTAAATATAGAACAGTTTTGATTAAACAACCCTAAGTCTTCAACCTCGTTCAAATCAAGTTTATCAAAATCTTCTGGTTTTCTAAATAAATAGTTGTCTGCATCTCCTCTTTTACATTTTACTTTATTCCAAAAATCACTAGATTGACAATTATAATGATTCATAATAAAATATTCTTTTTCTAATAAAATAAAGTTTTCTAATTCATCTTTTTTATTAAGAAATGTTGCGTGATGTACATTCAAACTAGTAAATTCAAAATTACTGTTTATAAAATATTTACGATTTCCTATTGGTAGAGAAGTTGGCTGTTGTATAGAGCGTTTTGTAAAGCTTTGAACTAGGTATTTAGGTTGTTTAACACAACCATTAGACCCGTATAAAGTGTGTTCTACCTGTATTTGGCCAAAACCATTGCACATATCTAGTATTTTTGTAATATCAATTTCCTTAGGAGACCACACAAATTCATCCATATCAACCATTAGTAACCATTTTGATTCTTTTATTCGGGGAAGAACATAAAAATTATAAATGTCTTTTTGTCTACCTAGATAATAATCCCATCTTGCGTTAAATAAAGTAACAACCCCTTTTTCAAGATATGGATTTAAAACATCTAAAAAATTGTCATCACTATTATCATTTATTAAATAAAAATGTTCAACCCCATGAAAAATATAATGTTCAATCCATTCTTTTAAACAATGCATTTCGTTTTTAAAAATAGAAAAAACTGAAAGTTTATGCATGTTATTTCCTTATAATTTTTCAGTGTATGTTTAACGCAAAATCAGTTTGTAATCCTTAAGGGAGTCATCCAAACAGTGCGTTCATATTTCTAACTTCTGGCTTATCCAATTCTTCATAGAATAATTTTTTAATTTGCTCATCGTCTCGCAACCTAACCGAATAAGTCTGTTGAATGTTGCTTCTTCCAATTCGTCCAAGTGCTTGAACCATTTTTTCTTGAGTCAAAGTCAAATCTTTACTCAAGTAACCATGACAAAACTGATAGTTTGTTCCATAGATATAATCGCTTGATGCAATAATCATATACAACTTTTGATGGTCAGCCAACTTCTTCATAATTTCAGTGTAAGTAATGTCTGGATGATTGGTAAACACGCCAATTCCCATTAACAACAAAATCTTCCAACTGTCCGCAACGTTTTTCAACATCATAATATCTACAATAGTTTCTTCGTCTATCTCGCTAGTAAATGAAGAACTTGTATTAAACGCTTCCGCCCATTTTTTTAAGTGAAGCGTCTTATTTGGAACAAAAGTTTCATTCAACTCTGCTGGTTTAATCATAGACCGCAACGCGTCAAGCTCTGCATTTATTTTTGCCATATCTTTGTTGTTTTCATTTGAGCCCAAATCTTTCTTTTTGCTATCATCCTTCTTGGAATAATTTTTTCCACCATACCTTGCCCCACCATCAGTTTCTAGAACCTTTGTTGCGTTTTTTTCTTCCAAACATTCAAGCTGTTTCTCCAATTCTCCAACTTTTTCATTGACGCGATTATTGAATTCAATCTTTTCTAAAATTGCATCCATAGCCTTTGCTGGAATGTTTGCCTGTTGAATGCAAAACTTTGCAATCTTTTCAACATCTTCTGCTAGAAATATTGTGGGACCATCCGTAAGCGTATATGCATCCTTGGTTGAAACATAAATTGCAGAGTTTCCCGAGTCTTTAGACACAGTTGACGGTAAAACTTGTTCGCTCATCATTTTTGAAAGCGGCTTGCCAGCATTTATTGCAGATGCAGAATATGTTCCAGGACCAACGCTAGAAACTTTTTTTAACATATTTCCTTTTTCATCAACATTATCATTTGGCAAAATGCGCTTCTTTCTATTACTTGTAAGCGTAAGATAAATAGACCCCCAAGTCCCCGATTTAATCTTTCCAAGCAACTTCAAATAATGCAGCTTAATATTTTGCATATTTACGTCATCCAATGATGCAAAGTTTCTATCAATCTTTGAGCTCATTGTTGTATATAAATTATTCTTCTCAATAAATATTATAAAGTTGACAACCTCTTCCAAATCAAAATACCTCAACAAGGTCAAATTTTTCTCACAGTGCCCAACAATTTCCCTTATTGTATCATAATCTTGACTTAGAAAGTGCGGCAAAACAACATGACCATTTTTGCTTATAATTGGGATTGATTTTTTGCAATCATGACTAACAATATTATGTACTTGAGCTCCAGGAAATTTCTCATTAAAATGGCGAACGGTGTTTGGCAATTCGTGAAGCTTAGGCAAAGTTGCAGATGACAATATAACATTTGGAATCAAATTCTCCTTCCAATTTTTATTGATAGACTCGTGCAAATCATGAGACTCGCAGTCCATTGTGATTGTAGGCTCGTCCCAATAAGTAACTAGATTTGCAGCTGGATTGAACGCCAACATATAATACATTGCACACAAATAAGACCTGACATCGCAAATCATTATTTCCACCTTGTCACCAATAGTGTTATCAACCTTTCCAATTCCACCAGATTTCCGGTTCTTCTTATATTCTTTCGCCGCAAAATAGTGAAGACGAATATCATCTGTACTGGAACAACCAAACGCAAAAGCAATCTTCTTTCCAACTGAAATTGCGGCTTTTGCTAATGCCAGCCCAACATGTCTAGCAGCACACACAAAGATTACGCGATATTGCTGCGAAATTCCAATTGGAGTAAGAGTCTTTCCAGTTCCAGTTGGTGCAATATATAGCACTAGTCTTGGTGGAGGTGTTGGAATGGAGGTGTCGCGTTGAAATATTGTTTGTGGTTCATCCTCATCATCAGAAACGTCCTTCTCCATTTCAATTCGGTAATTTGCAAGTCTCTGTTTAAAATGGGGATTTTTCATCACCGTGAAAACTTCCTTTTGATGTTCATACAACATCATATCAGCGTGTTTTAACAACATATCATTCTTTTCAATATAAGTAACTGCATTTTCAATCATATAAACCATATCAGTCTCCTCTTCAAATTCTGTCAAAATGTTATTAACAATATTTTTCACATGTCTGTTTACATTTGCAATGGTATTCTTATTTAGCTTATAAAGCGTGAAATAATGCAACAACCAACCCTTGTTTGTCGCCGATTTATTTTTCAAGAGTTTTTCAACCGTTTCTAGCAAAAGGCTTTCATAAACGGGTGGAATTTTTCCGGCTTCATTCCTTTCAAGACGAATCACATCTGCCTTTTTAATCTTTGGAACGCCTGTGACAGAATTATTCAAACTATTTACTTGACAACTACTTGATGCTTTCAACTTTTTGACAGTTTCATCAAAGTATTTTACAAACAAATAATCTTCCATTTCCGCGTTATTTTCAACTTTTAAAAACGACAACAATGAAATTGCCGAATTGCATTTAATATTTACATTTTCTGTCCCGGAAATGATAAGCTGCAAAACAGCTTTCTCCGGCTCGCTTACAGGAACCTCAATAGATTCCCATTCTGATTTGTTAAGCTTTCTTTGAGTAAGATCCATGTCTAATACTTCTTGTTATTTAATATAATTAGCTCTTTATATTTTCGTTTCAATTTTTATTTTTTATTCTGATAAAAATAAAAATTGACATAATGAAATAAATAATAAATAGAAGACAAAAGAATAAAACAAATGGCAAACTATCTTGAGCGTATTGCAAATTTTGTTTCTATTGAGGGAAACATTGGTTCTGGAAAATCCACTTTATTGGCTAACTTAAAGGAATTCTTTAAAAATGACCGCAGAGTGGTGTTCTTGAAAGAACCTGTTGATGAATGGGAAAAAATCCGGGATTCTCAAGGCAACACTATGTTGCAAAAATTCTACGGAGACCAATCTGCTTATGCTTTCTCGTTTCAAATGATGGCATATATTTCAAGACTTGCTGAATTCAAAAAGGCTGTTAAGGAAAACCCAGAAGCAACCATTTTCATTACTGAGCGCAGCTTGGACACGGACAAATATGTATTTGCTCAAATGTTATTTGATGATAATAAGATTGAAGACGTAAACTACCAAATCTACACTAGATGGTTTGATGTATTTGCAAAAGAGTTTCCAATTAGTAATGTTATTTATGTAAGAACCGAGCCAAACATTTGTCACAGTCGCATTTTGAAGCGGTCTAGAACTGGAGAGGATAGCATTCCGCTTGATTATTTGAAGAATTGTCACGAGTATCATGAAAATATGATGACAAAAAGCATTACAGCTCCTTGTTTAACCTTGAACGGAGATGTTGATATTTATGAAACTACAGAAACTGTTCAACAATGGATTAATCAAATTAAAGAGTTTTTGCAAGTATAATAGTTTAAATATTATTATTTATAATAATGCATGTCTCACAATATTGACAAAATTTTTTATATTAACTTAGACAAACGAACTGATAGACGAGCTGAAATAGAGCAAGAATTAAATAAAATGGAGCTTCCATATGAAAGATTTCCAGCAATATATAACGAAAATGGGTGTGTAGGTTGTGGTTATTCTCACTTATCTGTTTTAAAATTAGCAAGAGATAGGGGGTACAAAAATGTTTTAATATTTGAAGACGATTTTACATTTTTAGTTGAAAAGCCGGAACTTGAATCTTACTTTGAAAAACTCTTTAATAATGATTGCAATTTTGATGTTTGTTTTTTATCTTATAATTGTCATAGTTTTGAAGACATTCCGGAGAATACATTTATTAAACGAGTTTTAGATGCACAAACTGCGTCAGGATACATTGTTAATGAAAAATGTTATTCAAAGTTAATTAGTTTATATGAAGATGCACTACCTTTGTTAGAAGCAACAAATTATCATTGGATATATGCAACTGACCAATGTTGGAAGGGGTTACAAAAAAAAGATACTTGGATATGTTTTGATAAAAGAATTGGAAAACAAAGAGCAAGCTACAGCGACAATGCTAATACATTTACCGATTATGGAGTTTAACGCCGTCTTTTATTATTTGTCGTATTTTTTTTCACCTTTTTAGATTTGTTTTTTCTAGGCTTTTTGGTTTTTTTTGCTTTCCTGACTTTTCTTTTATTTTTCCTTGTTTTTTTGCCGCCTTTTGCAAAATCTAATAAATCAGTTATTTTTTGCTTGTCTTCTTGGGTGTAAGGATGACGCAATGGGGTTTGTTCCTTGCTGAATCGCCACATATCTTTAATTTCGTCGTGTGTATATTCTTTTCCATCGCTTAACTTTATTCTCAATGCTTCTTGTTTTGTTGGTTCTAGGCTTATCATATTTGTTCCTCTTTTAGATTGAGGTAATTCAAAACCACTTGCTGGGCGCTTTGAACGCGTTCTACTGGCAACGCCTGTTGGGGCAGCTTCTGGGGCACCTTCTGGAGCAGCTTGTTGGGCAGCGGCTTCTTGCGCGTTACGCATATTATGTTCGCGGTAAAAATTCATTTGACCACACTGCTCTGTCATCCATTCCATAAAAGGTGCAAGTGTAGCGCGATATTGCTCAAATGTGCCATCATCTCCATGGTTCGTATTTATTTCATTGCATATATCTATAAAAGAGTTATAATACCCAATTTCAGCGTATTCAATGTAAGTTTCATGCATGTAATGTAGATAGTCTTGTAAAAATGGAGTATAATCTTGAACAAAATAGATAAAATCATAAGTAGACATATCAGTTTCATAGTTTTGTTCAGGAAGAAAAGGTGGTCTTTGTTCTTCTGCCATTATATATATGCAAATAATATAAAAGCTTTTATTATATTATTTATAAATGAGTGAACCTGAGTTAATTGTAGAATGTCCACATTGCAAAGAATGTGTTGTCATTGAAAAGCTGAATTGTCATATTTTTCGGCATGGAGTCTTGAGAGAAACTGGAAAACAAATGGACCCTCATGCGCCAAAAGATGTTTGCGATGCATTATCCAATAATAATCAAATATTTGGTTGTGGAAAACCTTTTAAGGTGGTAAAAAAGGAAGATGGTACATATATTACAGAAATCTGCGAGTATATCTAACTTTTACCGCAAATAGTGGCGCCTTTTTGTATGTCTTTTGACTCTTTTTGTTGATTTTTTGACTCTTTTTGTTTGTTTTTTGACTCTTTTGGTTTTTCTTTTTTTAAAACCGCCATCTACGTCTTCCATTGTTCCTTCCATTGTCTCTTCCACTCTTCCAGGTTCTTCGGCTGTCTCTTCTGCTTTTTCTTCTGGTGATTTTAAATAATTACTTAATACAGCATTTTCAAAAGCGTTCTCTCCAAAACAAAATTTAACAACATCAACAGGAGTCATTGTACTAAAAAATTTGTTGTTATTTAAAAAATTACGATAATTTTTTTGAATTAAATTTATAATACTTTTTTTTATTTGAAATGCAGAACATTTTTCATGATGTAACTCAGTAAAAACTCTCTCTGGAATTTCTCCATTATTTATTAATTTGCAATACTTTTCTAAATAACCGAATATTCTTCTAATGTCATTTATATCAATCGTCGGATATTCTCTAGAAATTCCTTTTATATTTGATTCTTTTTCATGGGTAATTTTTGACATTGTTGCCATGTTTATATTATATTGTTATTTTAATTTTACGCGCAAAATAATTCATAGTTAAATATTTGAATCCAACTCAATTATCATTGGATAATGGTCTGAATTATATGTTCCGCAAAACTCTGGGTAACCTTGGTATATATAAGCTTTTTTAATTTTATCATTTAGAAATGGGGTCAATAATATGTGGTCAATGAGAGAAAATTCACTGGGTACTGAAACACAATTGCTGTTTTTATCCCACCAATCAGAAAAACGCAAATTTTGTGGTATTTTTTCTTCCGCTGTATTCAATTCATATTTTCCAGCATATGTTCCAAATTTGCCTTTAATTATATCCAATACATGTGAAGTAGGTTTATTATTGTTTGAATCCATTATTTCGCCATCAAAGTCGTTAAAATCCCCTAGAACCACGATTTCATAGCCTTTATTAATATATTGGAAAATGGTGTTCTGTAGAACTTGAGCTTGACCTTCTCTCTGCGCACATCTTGAAGAATCAATTGGAAAGGCAACCAAATGTGCTCCTACAAATAAAACATTGTGACCATAGAAATTGAATTCAGTAAAATAATGTTTGCTAACACCGGTTAAAGCAGGCGCTCCTGTATATCCACACTTTGACCCCGCGATAGGATAATTTATTTTTTCTTCTGTTCTAAACAGGTTAACATTGGGGTCAACTTTGGTTATCATTCCCACATTTTGACCAGTTGCGGTGTCAGTGCCTTTTTTTAAGTAGGGTTTATAGCCACTGTTCTCTCCTAGGCTAGCTACTAATTGATTCAATTCGTCGCATCCTTCTACCTCACAGAAATTTACAACATCTGGGTTTAAATCTGCGATAATTTTTGACACATATTCAAGATGAATTGTAGCCTCGCTCTCATTTTTCCAACTGCATCCGTCTCCCGGGCAATTTGATGCTCCAAAATAATCAATGAAAAACCATTCTACATTATATTGCATTATCTTGAATGTAGTTTCTCCTTTTGAGACTCTATTTACTGGACTCGTTGGAACTGCGGGACATTCAGTATCTGCTTTTCCTAATGTTGCCAATCCAACGAAGAGAGAAATTAGTATTTCTTTAAATTGCATATTTAATATATTATTTTATTAAAAATTGATATATAAAATCTAACCAAAATATATATCAATTCATATGTTCTCTCCTGTTATCAAACTTCCACAGGCAATTGCTACATCAAAACATCCTGAAAACTATGTTTTGTTCTTTGATGGGTGTTGTAAGGGTAATCCAGGACCGGGTGGGTCTGGTGCAGTAATTTATAATAATGGTGTGGAAATTTGGGCTGATTGTGCATTTGTGGGTAAAAAAGTTACAAATAATATTGCAGAATATACCGGGTTAATTGTTGGTTTAAAACAAGCAGCAAAAGTTGGAATTAAAAATCTTGTTGTTAATGGTGACAGCCAACTTGTAATAAAACAAATGAATGGAGTTTACAAAGTAAGCTCTGAAAACTTGATTGAATTATATAAAACAGCAAAACAGTTAGAAAAATTGTTTGACATCATTTCATACAATCATGTTTACAGAAAAGACAATAAGAGGGCCGATGCACTAAGCAACGATGGGTTGGTTAAGCCGGAAGGCACCGTTGGTTAAGCCGGAAGGCACCGTTGGTTGAGGATATAGTTCAATTCTACCGGTTTGAATCTGGTTTGTTCGTATATTCTGTATAACAAGGTATAACTAAAACTAGAATCATATACAAGTATATAAACATTATTACAATACTGACCAATGTGCAAATCATATATTGCTGCAACTTCACGGTCCTTGCTCATTTTTTGCGTCTCAATAAAATAATAACCATTTTCTCTCAAAAAATGAATGACTCTATTATCATAATTGTCTGATAAAATCAACGTTGCGTCTTCTTTTTTTAAATTTCTCGTTATTGCATCAATATATTTGTCTTCTATTATCCTTTTAAAATCCATGGGAGACATTTTATTTTCTCTCGCCCAATGCTCAACAGCATCTTCTTCTAATCTTAGATGTATGCAATTTATATTTTTATATTTCTCTCTTATTGGTGTTATATATTCTGCTGCTTTTTGCAAGATATGACCTTGAAATACAATATTCCTGAAGATTCCTTTGGTAAATTCAGTTTGGTCATTTTGTATTAAAAGAGATGGTTGAAACATGGCATTATTTAAGTCAATTAATAAATCCGTTTTTAAAAATCCATCTATTTGGTCATATATCCCACTAAAAATAATATTATTAATAGAAAATGTGATGTCCAACTTTAATGCATGTTTGTCCAAGTCTATAAAATACTTTGTTTTGTAAAGCTCCGCTGGATTTCCAAAAAGGGAATTTAAATCCCATGTCTTGCTAATATAAAAAACTCTGTTGTTTAAAAATTGTTTACTGTGTTCGGTAACATCAATGCACGTATTATTTACGCCATATTTTGCGCTTACAATTTTAAAGTCAAAATTGTAATAATCAACGAGACACAAATGGTATTGTTTTAAATAATTGTTTGTAGCATCTATATCAATAATTTCGCTTATACTGCAAAACCTTTGACTCTGTATTTGCTCTAAAAATTTTCCAACAAATATAAAATTAATACTGTTTCTTACACAGTGTCCACAAGTATAAATAATGGAGTAAATTTGATTACAAAAGCCACTATTTTGTTTTGGAGAGATATCAAGAAAATAGTTTTTCATTTATAGTTAATTGCAATTATGTAATATTCGGCGTTCTTTTTAATTTTCAATTAGAGAAATATTTAATCTTGTTGGTGGTTTGTATTTCAAAAAATCCAGTTGTTTTATAGTAGTTGGAAACTCATCATAACCATATATATCTTGCAACATAAGCCATTCAAACATTCCACCCAAATAAATAAACACATTTGAAAATCCAAGTTTTACAAGTTGGTCGTATTTTTTATACACTTTATCATCGCTTGAATTGCGCCCGTATAAAATTATTCTTATTCGTTTGCTTGAATACATATGGTGATTTATTATTGATTCCTCTTTGCTAGCTGGAACAGTATTTAATATTAGGCAATCTTGTTCCAATTCAGTCATAGTGTTGATTAATAAGTATATTTCTGGATTCTTGCACGCAATTTGCACATCTTCAAAATTTATTTTTTGCATAGACTGAGAATTTCCCATTATTTGATTATTTCTTTATGTTTATATTCAAATTATATTATTGTTTATCTTTCTCTCTTTGCATCGGTTTTTTTAATAAAAAAATTGACTATTTAAAACCAACAAGTTATTATTTTAACAATCATGCCAGGAACTAGACTAACTCTAAAAGAAAGAAAGGAGAGAAATAGA
>Ga0209084_1000642_pt1 | contig 32585 bp, 23 predicted proteins | sample C_130820_MF_Meta_FD_187309 | JGI IMG/M metagenome (GOLD analysis project Ga0209084, IMG submission 187309) | Freshwater microbial communities from Lake Croche, Canada to study carbon cycling - C_130820_MF_MetaG (SPAdes) (version 2) | ecosystem: Environmental > Aquatic > Freshwater > Lake... | reverse complement strand
TCCTACTTTTTGAATTGCTCGTTTTTCTTGCCAGCAAAGAACACCTTCGGTAGTCTCTAAACTTACTCTAGCTGTTTTTTGTGCGGCATGAAATTTTTCTATGTTTGATTTGGCCAACTGTATTGCCGCTTTCAAATCATCAGAAATTAAAAGACTCGCTTCTTCGATTTCAATTTCTGAAACTCGAATAGTTTTTAAAACAGTACCGTCAAAAAGAGAAGTGTATTTCTGAACTGCTTCATCCCCTTTGGATTGAACTTCTTTAAATATGCCCTTCACGGTTTCTTCGATATCGCTATAATTGGCCGTTGGTCTTTTTAATAGTTCCGACCAGCTTTCCTTCGCAGGATTGTATATTTTATTCATTTCAATTTTGTACTTCTAAATTAAATAAACTTATAAAATCATTTTTTCAATTGGCACTACCAAAATTCCTTCTGCCCCTATTTGCTTTAATTGTTCAATGACATCCCAAAAAGCATCTTCTTCTATAACAGAGTGCAAACTGGACCAACCTTCCTTTGTTAAAGGCATAATAGTTGGACTTTTTAATACGGGTAGTATGCGACTCACTTCTTCGATTTTATCATTGGGTAGATTCATCAAAATGTATTTTGATTTCCTAGCCTTAAGCACGGATTGAATTCGGAATTGCAATTTATCTAAAATGGTTTGAACTTCTGCCGTTATTTTCGGAGAAACAGCTAATACAGCTTCACTTTTGAAAATAACTTCTACCTCTTTTAAATTATTTTTGAATAAAGTACTTCCACTGGAAACGATATCAACAATAGCGTCTGCTAAACCTATATTTGGAGCAATTTCTACTGAACCAGAGATTTGGTGTAAATCGACCTGCACATTTTTAGAACTGAAAAAATCATTTACGGTATTTGGATAGGAAGTCGCAATGCGTAATCCATCTAAATCCTGGATCGAATTGTATTCGAATGTTTTTGGAACTGCTATTGAAACTTTGCATTTAGAAAAGCCTAATTTCTCAGCAACCTTAATATTTTTGCCTTTTTCAACCAACAAATTATCACCTACGATTGCGGCATCAACAACACCATCAATCAAGTATTGAGGAATATCCGAATTGCGCAAGAATAAAATTTCAAGAGGAAAATTAGTGGCTTCGGCTTTTAATTGATCATTTCCATTATTGATAGAAATTCCACAATCTTTTAGAATTTGGATACTGTCTTCATTAAGACGTCCTGATTTCTGTACTGCAATTTTTAAAATACTCATTTTTTTTTAGTTTTTATTTTTGAATGAGTACATCTTAAAGGATATGAAAAAACCCGTTTGATGTACTCAAACGGGTTTTAAAATATTGTGATTTTCACGCATATCATTAACACATCGCTTGAGAGCAAAAGTGGAAATGATGATGATGTGCTATTTTAGAATACATTGTTTTCTTTTTATTATGGTGCAAATATAAATGTAATTTTCTTAAATATGCAAGTGCTATCAAAAAAAATAGGAATATTTTATATTTTTATTTATAAAAAGCTATTCTTCTTATTCCGAATGGCTTTTATCGATCCCATTGTCAGTGGATTGTGTAGTATTAGCTCTAATTTCAGTATGACGAATTTCTCCTCCTGAAGTACCAACACCTTTTGATAAAACAGCTCCAATTAAGGCTAAAATTAAAGTGATGAAGGATACTATTTTTGCTGCTTTGTGGTTTTTGGCAGCTGCTATGAGTGATAGCAAGGCAAAAGCTGCTGTTGCGTAGAGTACGATTACAAATTTTTCGGCTAATTCTTCATGTTTGTGAATGATTTGATGGCCAATTGAAGGCATGTCCTCTACAACTTCTTCAGCACCTTCAGCAGTATACATAGAAAGAAAACCAAAAACAGCTGCAACAATAAACAATACATAAGCAGTATTCTTAACGGAAGGGTTTTTTAAAATCAGCCCTGTTATTAAAATACCTAAACCAAATAGAGTACCTATTATAGGAAAATGATTGACTAATAAGTGATAATGTGCCTCATTCATGATTGATAAATTTTAAGTTATGTATACTGTTTTAAATTAGAATCGAATGTAGGAATATAAATTTGTAATGGAACAATATTCCCGTTATATTTTATCCCGCTAGCGAAACGCCAATCAAAGAACCAATTCCATAGGTAATGGCAGCAGCTACTAATCCGAAAGCCACTTGTCTAAAACCAGAGAATAAAATACTTTTACCGGTCAACAAAGTAATTGCAGCTCCTATTCCGAACAAACCTATTACACTACTTCCTAAACTTAAAAAAATAGCGTTTTTTCCATCCAAAAACATAAAAGGATAGAGTGGAATTATGGCTCCAATCGAAAACAAAATAAAGGAAGCGATAGCAGCCTCCCAAGCCGATCCGCCCAATTCTTCTTTATCAATTCCCAATTCTTCGGTAATTATTGCTTCTATAGCTGTTTCAGGACTTTCAAAAGCTTTATCAGCTAGCTTTTGTGCTTCTTCAGCGTTCATTCCTTTTGCCTGATATAACAAAACCAGTTCTTTTTTTTCTTCTTCGGGTGAGGCTTCCAATTCTTCCGTTTCTATCTCAATTTGGCGTAAATTTAGTTCTCTCGAGCTTTGTACCGATAGCCACTCACCCAAAGCCATCGAAATAGCCCCGGCCAATAGTCCTGCAATTCCGGTAAGCAAAATAGTGTTATTAGAAACTGCCGCTCCAGCAACTCCCATAACCAAACTCATATTAGAAACTAATCCATCATTTGATCCTAGTACAGAAGCCCGAAGTGCATTCCCCCCTACCGATTTATGACGACTTTCAAACTTAGAAAGCAATCCTCCCGAGACATTCAAGGCCGAATTCTTATTAACTGCTTCAATAATTTTGAGGTGATTGTGTTCAAATCCGGTTGGTTTCTCTCCCGCATTTAATTTTGTTTTTATAGCATTAACCGCAAATTGTTTTTCAATATTTGATAAACTACTTATTATTGAACTGTATCCAAATATTTTACCGACTTTCAATTGCAATTTAGCTCTCGATGATGGAGAAGGCAACTTATAGGTTCCTTCATAAATATGAACTTTATCGAGCATGTGCTGAGCATGACCTTTTTCAATATCAGCTAAGCTTTTTAATACTCTAATGAGAGTATCGTCCGATTGGATTGCTGCAATACTATCATATAAATAAGCCGTATCAACTTCGGTTTGTAGTTGCTCTTTTAATTTGTCTAAATCCATAAATTTATTTTTAATTGGCAATTTCAAAAGCCCCTTTTACTACTATTTTTGAAGATGCATTAACTAAATTGTCGGGTATAATTTCAACATATTGTTCTGACTTCTCTCCTACTGTCACCGCTATTTTTTTAAAAAAATAATCATTGGCATCTTCATCTTCCAATAAAAGTACATAATTTTTATTATTCTCCGTTATTAAGGCATCGGCGGGTATTGCTAATCCTTTTTTAGAATTTACAATTATTGAAGCCTCAACAAACATTCCAGTCAGTAAGCGTTGTTTGATGTTATCCTCTAAATGCCCGTGAACATTAATAGTACGATCGTTGGTCTCAATAGATTTTCCAATTAAATGTACCTTGCCATTGAAAACTTCTTTTGAGGCTTCAGGAACAAGGAAGTGAATGTGTTGTTCTTCCTTAACTGCTAAAATATCTTTCTCAAAAACGGATAATTCGATGTGTAAATCCTCGTTATTAATAATTTCCATAATTACATCAGAAGGGGACATCAACATACCCAAATTGGCATTTACAACCGTTATGTCTCCTGAAATGGGTGCATAAATAGTTATTGTTGAAGTTAACTTTCCCTTTTCTACATTATTAGGGTTGATGTGGAGTAAACTTAATTTATTTCTTAAACTCTGATACATACCAAACGCTTTTTTATACTCGCTTTCTGCTTTAAGGTAATTTTTTTGAGAGCTTATTTTTTCTTCGTATAACGTTTTTTGGCGCTCGTATTCTGATTTTAAATAGTTGATTTGTTCGGCTACTTCTAAATAATCTTTCTGAATATCAAGAAATTCCGTATTTTCTAAAGTTATTAAAGCCTGGCCTTTTTTGACTTTATCACCCACCAAAAGCAGGGTCGATTTAACATAGCCTCCAATAAAAGTAGTTACCTTAGCACGGTTTTGGGGTGGAACATCAATTTTACCTGTTGCTTTAACAGTCATATCAAAATCCTGTTCGTTTGCTGCACCTATTTGCATGGCCAAGGATTGAAACTGCACTTTCGTAATTCGGATTAAATTGTCCGATTTGACTGTTGCAGGAGCTGTTTTGACATCCTTACAAGAAAGGAAAAGAATCGATAAAACAACGATATATACTGTGTTTTTCATTGTGTTCAAATTAAAAATTAAGGTATTCTAAATTCAATTGTGTTTTGTTATATTGTAAAACAGCCTCTAAATAGTCCACTTGGATAAGACTGGCATTTTCTAAACTTTGAATGTATTGGAAGAAATCAATTTCACCTTGTTTATAGCTATTTTCAGCTACTTTTGTGATTTCATCAGAGAGTTTGCTTCCATACTGATTGTAATAATTGATCGCCTCCATATATTTAGCTAATTCTTCCTTTTTTTGACTTTCAAACCGCAGTATTTTCTGCTCTTCATTTTGTTTTTGTTGTTCCCAACTTTCTGATTCCAATCGAATCACTTTTGATTTAGCAACCGTACCTGAAAATAATATTGGTAGCGCTACTCCTACTTGAAAGCCATATAAGGAATTAGACAATCCATTGTTTCTTCCCTGGAAATATTCCAGATTGAGATCGGGTAACCAATGCTGCGTTTGAAGCTTGATCTGATTTTTATAATTTGAACTGATGCTTTTATAATAATTCGAATAAAGGACCTTAGTCGTATCAGTATATAAAGCAATTAATGGAACAATTGTAGTGTTTTTAATCGCGATACTTTCTTCGGACTGCACTAAAGAATGCAAAAGTTCAAATTGTGCTTTCCTGTCATTTTCAACCTGTGAAAGCTTAGCCTTTATCTGGCGGTATTTAGCCTGGGCCGTAATTTTTTCCAGATAATTGGTTTCGCCTAATTCAAAACGCCTGGCACTGGCTTTTGAAAAATCAGCATACAAGCTGTCTAAATGAGCATACAATCGGTTCTGGTGCTGTAAATATACAATTTGATCGTATACTCTTGATACGTCTAGACGGAGCTTGTTTTTTTGAATAGCATAATTGGCTAGCTCTCTCTGATATTCCGATTTATAAACCTGCTTTTGAGCTCCATAAACAGTAGGAAAAGAAAATCGCTGTTGTAGCCCAAAAACATTCAATGGCTGATTGTTTAAAGCTAAGTTATTTTGATCATAGCTATAATATACATTCGTTTTTTCAAAAGTATAAGCATTGTTGATATTGGCTTTTGATTTCTCCACTTGCAATTGAGCTGCTTTCATCGCTTTATTATTTTGAAGCGCTAGCGAAACCAAACTGTCCAATTCGGAATTTGATTTTTGAGAAAAAGCCAAACTACTAAACAGGAGTAAAACAAGAAGAGGTCCTCCGTGTTTTATTTTTTTAAACTTGGCTTTTTTAAATTCTTTTCCGGCAAAAACCTTATATAAAATAGGAAGCACTATCATAGTCAAAATAGTAGCTGTAAATAAGCCACCGATGACAACCGTTGCCAAAGGACGTTGAACCTCTGCTCCTGCCGAAGAAGAGATAGCCATAGGTAAAAATCCTAATGCTGCTGCTGCTGCAGTCAACAATACGGGTCTAAGTCGGTTACTGGTTCCTTTTACAATCAATTCATCCATATCTGTCATTCCTTCGTGTTTGAGTTCTTTAAAATGTTCAATTAGTACTATCCCGTTTAGAACCGCTATTCCAAAAAGGGCAATAAAGCCTACACCAGCTGAAATACTGAAAGGCAAATCTCGGATCCACAAAAATAAAATTCCTCCTACTGCCGACAAGGGAATAGCCGAATAAACCATTAGCGCCTCTTTTACTGATCCAAAAGCAAAATACAAGAGAATAAAAATCAGGAATAAAGCAATTGGCACTGCAACTAATAATCGTGCTTTAGCACTTTGCAGGTTTTCAAACTGCCCACCATATTTCACATAATAACCCGTAGGGAGTTGAATTTTGGTAGCTACAATTTTCTGAATATCAGTAACTACGCTTTGTAAATCACGGTTTCTAACATTTATCCCTACCACAATTCTCCTATTGGTATTGTCTCGGGAAATTTTAGCAGGGCCTTCGGTATATTCAATTTTAGCCAATTCATGCAAAGGAATTTGTTGGCCATCGGTAACAGGCACATATAAATTCTGTAAATCCTCAATATTTTTTCGATTGCTTTGATCCAAACGAACCACAACATCAAACCTTTTTTCGCCTTCAAAAACATTTCCAACCGTTTTTCCGGCAAAGGAAAGGGCTATGATATCATTCAGATCGGAAATGTTTAAGCCATAGCGCGCAATTTTAGTACGGTCATAGACCACCGTCATTTGAGGTAATCCACTCGTTTTTTCAATGATTACATCTGAAGCGCCTTCTACATTTTCAATTGCTTTTTTAATTTCACGAGCCTTTTGAGCCAAGACCGTTAGATCTTCTCCAAATACTTTAACCGCAACATCTGATCGTGTTCCCGATATTAATTCATTAAAACGCATTTCGATGGGTTGTGTGAATTCGATATCCATATTCGGAATTTCTCTCACAATGGCCGTTTTTATTTTGTCGGCCAGTTCATCTTTCGTGCTCGCGGAAACCCATTCCGATTTTGGTTTTAATTTCACAATAATATCACTTTCCTCCATACTCATAGGGTCAGTAGGAACTTCAGCGGCTCCAATTCGGCTTACTACCTGATCAACTTCTGGGAATTTTCGGAGTATTATTTTTTCTATTTTAGTTGTAGTCGCTATCGTTTTTGTAAGTGAAGTTCCCGTTTTAAGAACCGGTTGAATAACAAAATCCCCTTCGTCTAAGGTGGGTATAAACTCCCCTCCCATAGTCGAAAATAAACCAAAGGAAAATACTAAAAGACCAATGGCCCCGTATAGGATTTTACGAGTGTTCTGTAAAGACCATCTTATAATAGGTAAATACCAAGAATTTAATTTCCTAATTAATCGAGCTGAAAAAGTATTGGGGTTTTCTGCTGTAGGTTTTAAAAACAAGGAGGCTACCACTGGAACATATGTAAAACAGAATAGCATTGCTCCCACTAAGGCAAAACTAAAAGTCATTGCCATTGGTTTAAACATTTTTCCTTCAATACCCGATAAAGACAAAATAGGAATAAATACGATGAGAATAATCAATTGACCAAAAACGGCCGAATTCATCATTTTAGAAGCACTTTTATAGGTGATCTGATCCACTTCCAATTGGCGGTCTTCTTTACTTAATCCAATTAAATGGCTGGATTTATAAGCAATTTGGAAGGCAATAAACTCCACAATAATAACAGCTCCGTCTATGATGATTCCAAAATCGATAGCTCCCAAACTCATCAGATTGGCATCTATTCCAAAAATATTCATAAACGAAATAGCAAATAATAAACACAACGGTATTACCGAGGCCACTACTAATCCAGAGCGCCAGTTCCCTAGTAGTAAAACCACCACAAAGATAACAATAAGGCAACCTAATATGAGGTTTTCGGCAACGGTGAAGGTTGTTTTTCCAACCAATTCGCTGCGTTCCAGAAAACCATTGATATAGACACCTTTAGGTAAGTTTTTTTGTATTTCGGCAACTCTTTCTTGTACATCGTTAATTACTTGTTTCGAATTAGCCCCTTTGAGCATCATTACTTGGCCTAAAACTTTCTCACCTTCCCCATTTCCAGTGATAGCACCAAAGCGAATGGCATGTCCAAAGCGGACATCAGCTACATTTTTCATGTAAATGGGAAGTCCATTACTGTTTTTTACTACTATATTATTAATATCTTCCAGTGATTTCACCTTTCCTTCGCCACGAATAAAATAACTTTGATTGACCTTTTCAATGTAAGCACCACCCGCGATACTATTGTTTTTTTCTAAGGCGGTATATATCTCTGTGGTAGTAATATTCATCGACTTAAGTTTGCTGGTATTGATTGCAATTTCATATTGCTTCAAATAACCACCCCAAGTATTTATTTCAACTACCCCTTTGATACCAGACAATTGACGTTTAATAACCCAATCCTGAATCGTTCTTAAATCCGTTACGGAATAAAGTCCTTTATATTCGGGTTTTACTTCAATGGTATACTGATAAATCTCCCCTAATCCAGTGGTTATTGGCCCCATTTCAGGGGTTCCAAAACCCTCTGGTATTTTTTGACTGGCCGCTTTTATTTTTTCAGCTATAAGTTGTCGGGGTAAATAAGTACCTAGACTTTCTTCAAAAACGATGGTAACAACTGATAGCCCGAATTTTGAAATGGAACGAATTTCCTTGACTCCGGGTAAATTGGCCATTTCAATTTCTACCGGATAGGTAATAAATTGTTCAATATCCTGGGTAGATAGATTTCTGGAAGTGGTAATAACCTGCACTTGATTATTGGTTACATCCGGAACAGCACCAATAGAAATTTGGAATAAGGAAAAGACTCCAAATCCAAAAACTCCTAAGGTAAACAATATAACAATAAGCTTGTTTTTTAAACTAAAAGCAATAATTTTCTCGAGCATTCGTACCTTGTTTATTTTTTTACAAAACTAAGGTGTAAATGTACGCTTTTACTTAAGGACTACTTAAGGTCTGCTTCGTATAAACTTAAAATAACTTTAGTTCCAATATTTTCCTGACTCGAGATATGAATATCGATGTTGAGTAGTGAACAAAGCCTTCTTACGATCGATAATCCCAGACCCGTGCCTTTTATTTCAGGATGTTCTGTAGATTTAGATCGGTAAAACTGATCGTAAATGTATTCTAAATCTTCGGTTGGAATTCCGATTCCCGAATCAGCGATTAAACACTCTAATCGGCCTTCAATTTCATTAATGCCAATTGTTAATTTTGAATTCTCTTTTGAATATTTTACCGCATTCGAAATCAAATTATTAATGACTATAGCAAATAAATAACCATCGGTTCTAACATAATATTCTTTTGAAAATACAGCTGAAATATGAATATTTTTTGCCTGAATAGCGTTTGAGTATCGTGAAATAGTATCTAATAAAATGCCATTCAAATGTGTTTTTTCGCTTTTAAGGGATTGTTTTTGGTTTTCGAAGCGAGCCAATAAAAGCAATTGATCTACTAAATGGTTCAATCGGTTGACTTCAGTGACACAAAAATTGATTTTATCTTCGTATTCCTTATGTTCTCTAGGTTTCCGAATCAAGACTTCGAGTGTACCTTTAATAACAGTTAAAGGGGTTCTCAATTCATGAGAGGCATCTGAGGTAAACTGCTTTTCCCTAACAATTGCGGTTTCTATACGATCTAATAAATTATTAATTGTTTCCGAAAGTATGTAAAGCTCATCCTTATTAAAAGGAAGTGGAATACGGGCTTTCATATTATCTTTAGTAATAATATTACTGGTTTCGATGATGGTGCTAATTGGTCTGATACTGCTACCAGCAATAAATCGAGCAATTAAAAACAGAAATAGAAGGATTAAGGGATAGGAAATAAGCAAAACATCCGACAAATTATTGAGTACCATTATCGAATCTTCTAATGACATGGCGATTATAATATGTCCAATAACTAGGCCATTGGAATATAGTGGAACTTGAATTTGTCGGATGGTTTTTTTTACTAATTCAGTATCAAACAATTCATAACTTTCAATTTCGGGATGATATTTTAATTGGAGTGCTTTTAAATTGGGAGATTTCTCAATAATCCGATTATCAATATCTACGAACTGAACAAAAACAGGATTTACATCTACGGTATTGTGCTCTCTTTCCTTCCATTCTTCCTTGTCTATTAAATCAAAACTCTGATTTCTAATTTTAATTTCTGTCAGATGTTTGCTAATTTCGGATTCAATATCGCTATTAACCCGGCTATTAACACTGAATTTTACAATAGAATAAATTACAAAAAAAAGTACGAATATTAGTAAGCCTGTAGTAAAAATATAATAAGAAGCGATTCTGTTTTTAAAAGAAAGTTTTAGCATGTTTAATTTATTCGTTGGCTATATAGCCAATACCACGAACTGTTTTTATGTGGTCTTCTTCTATTTTTAAATTTAATTTTTTCCGTATCGAGTTGATAAAAACATCTATTACACCCGTATCGTATTCAAAATGAATATCCCATACATCTTCAATTATTTGAGTTCGTGTGCACACTTTACCTTTGTTTTTAATCAAATACGCCAACAACTCAAACTCTCTCTGTGTCAACATTACAGGCTTTCCGCTTACTAGAACTTCATGTTTAGAAACATGAACTTCGATTCGTCCCAATTTCAATATCTCTTCTTGATTTAGATTTCTGAAATGGATTTTGATACGCTCTAATAATTCGTCAAAACTAAAAGGTTTTTTAATATAGTCATTAGCACCGCCTTTTAGCCCTTCTATGGTTTCTTGAACGGTGTCCTTAGCCGTCAAAAAAATAATGGGAGTAATGCTATCTTTTAGACGTATCGCTTTACACAATTCCAGACCATTCATTTTAGGCAGCATCCAATCTAATAAAATTAAATCGTAATTTTCCTTTTGAGTTAATTCAAAACCCATAGCACCATCTGAAGCGCTAGATATTTCATATCCTTCTTCCTCCAAACCTTGTTGAAGAAATTGGACAATACCAATTTCGTCTTCTACAATAAGTATTTTCATAACTGCTTTTATATGAATTCAAAAATAGTCTAAATATTTAGATTAATTTACCAGATTTGTTTGAAATTTACTAAGAATAAATTCGAAGTGAATTTCCAGTCAATGTTGTTTTATAGGATGTCAAATTAGAATTTGCAGGACCCTGTGTCACAGCACCTGTACTGCTAAATTGAGCTCCATGATTGGGACAAACAAATTTATTTCCGTTGGATGCATAATTAACATTGGTGCCCTGATGGGTACAAGCTGCTGATACTGCAATAAAATCTCCAGCTAATGTTCGCGCTACAACGATCCCTTTTGTTACCAAATAACCTCCGTTGGTGGCTAAATTACCTGTACTTACATCCAATAAGAAATCAACTCCAGATGGAGCTGTCGAAGGACTACCTTCTGTGGAACAACTTGTAGCCAATCCTGCAATACAAGCGGGTACTAAAACTGCTGCTGCGCCAAAACCTACTCTGGCAAAAAATTCTTTTCTATTCATGATTTTGTTCTAATAATTAAGGTGCTTTTTTTTGGAATATATATCCATCAAAAATAACTGTAAAAAAGCTCCTTTATTAGTGATACTAAGCTTTCTTAAGTCAAAATTAAGATTGAAAAATTAGAATAATTACTTACTTAAAATATTAATCCCTTAAAAAATATATTAAGCCTCCTCTTTATTGTAAATTTGAATTTTTAAGATTTATATATGTTTCGACACCAAGGGAAGAACAGGACTTTTGTTCATAATTTACGACTAGCAACTTTGTTGTCTTTAGTAGCAGGAATGGTTAATATAACGGGGGTTCTTGCACTTAACACCTTGACAACAAATGTCACTGGACATTTCGCTTTCTTTGCCGAAGAATTCATGAAACTAAATTATGCCGCTGCCTTTACCTTCTTCATCTTTACTATTTTCTTTTTATTAGGTTCCTTCACTTCTAATTTTTTGGCTGAACTAGTATCTCGAAAAAACCCCAATTCCTCCCATCTTATTCCAATATCTATAGAAATCATTGTTTTAGCCGCTGTTGGTATTTTTGGTGCTCCTTCAAGCTTAACCTCTCTCGAAGGAAAAATAATGGCCTTTTCTATGCTTTTTGCTATGGGAATCCAAAATTCGCTAGTGACAAAAATATCGCAGTCTATCGTTCGAACTACACATCTGACTGGACTTTTTACCGATTTAGGAATAGAATTATCACAATTGTTTTTTTATAAAAAAGCAGAAGACGTTAAAAAGTTAAAAGCAAGCATTAATCTTCGCCTGTCAATAATTATTTTCTTCTTCATTGGCTGTTTCTTAGGTGGTTTTGCTTATAATATACTGGGCGTTAAAACGCTCTTTGCTGCAGCATTTTTTCTGCTCATTGCTCTTTTATACGATTATATCCGTTTGAAATTTTTCGTGATCAAAAGAAAAACTTTTATCACAAGACCCTCAATAAGAAAGAATAACCAATAAAATGGCTACCGAAACAGTAGTATGGGATTCCTGCCAAACTCCAATCCAACTACTGATAACGGTAAACACGATTTGGGTCAAACAAAGATGATTCGTCCTAGACCCTATGGTAAATCAAAAAAGGTATCCGAAGTAGGTAAAATAAAATTTATAGCATTCCGTGGTATTTTCTAATAAACCATTCTAAAGCCAATAAAACAGTAATCACTATCAAAAGCCAAAATGAATCAATCAAAGGAGTTTTTCGTATAATCTCTTTCTGAATAGCTCTATAACTTTCGTCTGCTAAAAGGGTATTGATTAAGGTCTCTACTTGATTTGGATAATATAATTTCCCTTTAGTTTGCGTAGCCAATTGCCCGAGTTTATCGCGATCCGGATTGACAAATTGTTTTTCAATATCAAAATCTATAATTTCGAAAAGACCTTTAAAGGTTGATTTAGAATTAAGTTCGGTTAGTTGAAAAGTATATTTTCCCGGGCTGAGCCCCCCCAGGTTGACTTTGTACAAGCCATTACCCTTAAGTAAATCGTATTTTGTATTTTTCTTGGTTTTAACATTCGTTACCGAAATAGTCAGATTTGCTTTTTCATCAAATTCATAGTTCTTGTTAAAATATTGTGCGCTTATTTCAATAGCTTCGCCCGAATTATAGAAGTTTTCATAATTCACAATTAGGGATTTTCTTGAATTTGTACTTGATAAATAGTGCATGATTTTATCAATAAATCCGTCATAAACTGCGAAAGATTTAGTAGATACATAGGAGTGCATTCTCCATTTCCAACTGTTTTCTCCAAACAAATAAGCAGACCGACGGCCTTGATTTTCCGAAAAAGCCAATAAAGGAGCATTGGTATCGATATTTCTGATTTTTGAAGAAAGCAATACACTTAAATTGTCTTTCGCAAGTATTGTTCCAAAGGAATTTTCTAAAGCAGGAAATTGTTCAAAACCAATATTATCTTGCGCAAAAAGAGTAAAAGAACTAACATAATGGGCCAAATACTCTTCCTTCTGATTGCTCATTTTGAAATTCATATCACTTTGAATCTGATTCAAAAAATTGAAATCAGTACTGTTCCCTGTGATAATTAAACAGTTTAAACCCAGCTTTTTGTTATTGTCAAAAACAGACTTAAATCGTGTTGTTGGTTGATAATAAATTAGAAAAGAATAATCTGCTAATGATTTAATATCATTGGGTTTAAGTACTGTTACTTTTCGTTGAACATTAGATTCAATAGCTCGTTTTAAGGCGCCAATATCGGGATGATTTCGCTCCGAAATCAGGGCGATATTTGTTTTTTGACTAATTATTTCAACCGCAAAATTAGCGCTGTTGTTATACCTATTTTTTTCAGGTTCTTTTGAAGACACTGTCGCTTTGTAAATTTGCAAGCCCAACTGATTTGCAGGAAGTAGCAGTTTTATAACAGCCGATTTTGTTTTCCTAGAAAAAGAAATGGTTTGGCTTTTCAAAATAGAACTTCCCTGACTGATCTCGAATTTAGCATTCACATTTTTTGTCCCCGAATAGTCTAAAAACACTTCGACAGGAAACTGATTCTTGAGAAAGGCATATTTATTGACGTTCAACTGACTAATTTTAAGATCCAAATATGAAGTGGTATCCCCAACAACTATTGGATAAATCGCATTGTTAACATCAAAAGCGTAACTGTAATCATTCCCAGTGGTTTGGTTCCCATCGCTTATAAGTATTGTTGGGTACAGCGTGTTTTTGTGTGTATTTTGGAGTCCTTTGGCAACTTCTTCGATATTAGTCTGCCTACCTTTGAAATTTAAAGAACTAAATGGAAGTAATTCGCTGTCAAATTGGTAGAATTGCAAATCGAATTTGTCTGCTAATGCCGAATTCGTACTCAAACTTCTGTAAAGCGCTAAAGTACTAGCTTTAGCTTTGAGATTGACTATTGAGCTGGAATTGTCGAGAACTACTGCTAAAGGCGGTTTATTGATTTCTAGAGTCTTTCTGCGAATCAAGGGATTCACTAGTAAAAGAAAAACACTAAATAGGGTGAGAAAACGCAAAAAAGCCAAAATCAAGAAAATCCGATTCTTGATTTTGGCCTTATATAAATACTGATAAAACGACAAACCAGCTGCTATTAATACGGAAGCTACTAATAATAGGATATCGTTTAAAACCATCTGTTCTTTAATTTTTCAGTCTTAGGTTAGCATTCCACCACAAACATTAAGTACTTGCCCTGTAATATAAGCACTCATGTCAGAAGCTAAAAAAAGACAGGCATTGGCAACATCATCAGTTGTACCTCCCCTTTTCAATGGAATTCCGTCTCTCCATCCCTGAACTACTTCAGGACTTAATTTGGCAGTCATCTCCGTTTCTATGAATCCAGGAGCTACAGCATTACAACGAATATTTCGGGAACCCAATTCTAAAGCTACGGATTTGGTAAAACCAATGACACCTGCTTTGGAAGCCGCATAATTAGTTTGGCCCGCATTCCCCTTCACTCCTACTACTGAACTCATATTGATAATCGAACCCGCTCGCTTTTTTAAAAAAGTTTTCTGAATGGCTTTCGTCATATTAAAAACAGATTTAAGGTTCACATCAATTATAGTATCGAAATCTTCCTCCGACATTCTCATTAATAGATTGTCTTTTGTAATTCCGGCATTGTTGATTAAGATGTCAACGGTACCAAATTCAGCTAAAACAGCTTCGACAAAACTTTCTGCTTCCTTATAATTGGCAGCATTCGACTGATATCCTTTCGCTTTAATTCCTAAAGCATTTAATTCTTTTTCTAATTCCAATGCAGCCGCTTCAGAAGAACTGTAAGTAAAAGCTATGTTGGCCCCGTGTTGGGCAAAAACCTCGGCTACGCCTTTTCCTATTCCACGACTGGCGCCTGTAATGATAGCGACCTTTCCTTCTAATAATTTCATAGTCTCGTTTAAGTTTGTATTATTTGAAATTGTGAACAAATATAGAAATTGTTTGTAGTTTGTAGATTAGACTTTTAATTTTTTTTCGAAAAGATTCACTTTTTATGGCAATAATCCATTAAACATTCTCGTTCTTTAATAGTCTTATTCTATTTTTTAACAATTATAATAACAAATAATATGTAATTTATGATAAATAAATCAATATTAATACCTATTATCTTTATTCTGCTTTCTGCTTGTTCCAAAGAAGATACCGCCTATCAGGACACCACTACAAGCTTATATCCTGAAATGAGTGCAACATTTGCAAAGACTATTGATTTCGATCATTTAGATAATTATGCCACTCAAACCAAACCTAACTATGTAAACAAAGACAATTCAGGCGCCAGCCTATTCGTAATCCTATTGAAATGGGCTAGGTACAAATGGAGATTTGTCATTTGCAGACCTGATCACTAAAATGGATGAAATAGGTTATTACAAGGAATTATTCCAGTTTACTTTTGGTTCAGATCAAATTACAGAAACCAAAATACAATCTGCCTTGGCGCAATTTATTCGTAGTATCCAATCCTTTGATTCTAAATATGATGCCGGTCGAGCACTGGCGAATGGGAACAATCAAAATTTTACCAATTTCACCAATCAGGAGAATTCTGGAAAAAATTTATTTATGAGCCCTCCGATATTTGATGCCAATAGCAACAGAACTTCTGGAGGTGTGGGCTGTGCGGGCTGTCATGCGGCACCCGAATTTGATATTGACCCCAGGTCAATGATCTAATTGCCTTTATTAAAACATTGGCAGGAACCAATGTGTATACCGATAAAAAATGGTCAAGCCCCTTTTAAGTAATAATAAAAACTCCCTTATAAGAATTAACAAAAAAAAGTCCCGATTGCTCGGGACTTTTTAAATATATAACTAGAAGAGAATTATTTTTTCTCGTTCTTTTCCATTTTAGCTTTTAATGCAGCTAACATATCATTGTTATCACCTAAAGTTGCAGCTGCAGCATTTGTATTGTTGCTAGCAACCGCTTCGTTAACTGCTTTCACATTTTTCTCTTCTTCTTCACGGAAGATAGCAGTGTGAGAGGCAACGACTCTTTTGAATTCTTTGTTGAATTCGATAACTTTGAAATCGGCTGTATCGCCTTTTTTCAATTTTTTACCATCTTCTTTTTCAAGATGACGGGTTGGAATGAAAGCAACGATATCGTCTCCAAATTCTACTGTAGCTCCTTTGTCAACAATTTCAGAAATTTCACCGTTGTGGATTGTTCCTACAGCGAAGGATTCTTCATATTTGTCCCATGGGTTAGCAGTAGTTTGTTTGTGACCTAAAGATAATTTACGTCCATCAACATCCAACTCTAATACTACTACGTCTAATTTTTCACCAACATTTACAAATTCTGATGGGTGTTTGATTTTCTTAGTCCAAGATAGGTCAGAGATATAAATTAATCCGTCAATTCCTTCTTCTAATTCTACGAATATTCCAAAATTTGTAAAGTTTCTAACAATACCAGAATGTTTAGAACCAACCGGATATTTGGCAGTAATATCAGTCCAAGGATCTTGTGACAATTGTTTGATACCTAATGACATTTTACGATCATCTCTGTCTAATGTAAGGATTTGTGCTTCGACAACGTCTCCTACTTTTACGAAATCTTGTGCAGAGCGTAAATGAGTAGACCATGACATTTCAGAAACGTGGATCAAACCTTCAACACCTTCAGCAACTTCGATAAATGCACCGTAATCAGCGATTACAACTACTTTACCTTTTACTTTGTCTCCAATAGCTAATTTAGCATCTAGAGCATCCCAAGGGTGAGCGTTCAATTGTTTCAATCCTAATTGAATTCTTGTTTTCTCATCATCGAAATCAAGGATTACAACATTTAATTTTTGGTCTAATTCCAATACTTCACTTGGATGATTGATTCTACTCCAAGAAAGATCCGTAATGTGAATTAATCCATCAACTCCACCTAAATCAATAAAGACTCCGTAAGAAGTAATGTTTTTAACAACACCTTCTAATACTTGTCCTTTTTGCAATTGACCGATGATTTCTTTTTTCTGAACTTCAATATCTGCTTCAATAAGCGCTTTGTGAGATACAACAACGTTTTTGAATTCGTGGTTGATTTTCACCACTTTGAATTCCATCATTTTGTTCACATAAATATCATAGTCACGGATTGGTTTCACATCAATTTGTGAACCTGGTAAGAAAGCTTCAATTCCGAAGACATCTACAATCATACCTCCTTTGGTTCTACATTTTACTAAACCATTAACGATTTCACCCGTTTCATTCGCTTTAATAACACGATCCCAAGATTTAATTGTTCTTGCTTTTCTGTGAGATAATACCAATTGACCTGTTTTGTCCTCGCGGATGTCAATTAATACTTCTACTTTGTCACCCACTTTTAAGTTTGGGTTGTAACGGAATTCGTTAAGTGAAATTACACCTTCTGATTTAGCGTTGATATCAACGATAGCATCACGATCTGTAATTCTTACTACGATTCCATCTACTACTTCTTCTTGATCAGTATCAATAAAAGTTTTAGATACTAATTCTTCAAATTCTTTTAAGTTTTCTTGATCAACTGCATCAATTCCCTCTTGGAAATTATGCCAGTTGAAATTGGCCAAAAAATCTTCTTGTGTTTTTACTATTTCAGACATGCTGATAAAAATTTGTATTCTGTGTTTCCTCGAGTTTCTTGATGCGATAGAATAAACAGAAGTGTTTGAATTAATTGATTGAACCCTAATGGAAACTCTTCTCTGCCAAAAGGACTGCAAAAGTAATTCTTTTTTATGGATATGCAAAATATTTATTCAGCGATAATACTTTGATTATTAGCTATTCTGCATTTTATAGTTATCAATAGCTTTCTTTCCGCTTATTGATATAATTATTTAGTGTAAATCGCTGTTCAAACGCACCCGAATTTAGCCTAACCATTCTTCTTTCTGCAGTATATATTCAAAATGAATCGTTTCTTTTCCGGCCAAGCCAACAAGGTATTCCCGGTTTTTGCGAGCCCCTGTTTTAGCAATCGCTTTTTGGGAACGATAGTTGGTCGCACCTACATGAAAATAGACCTTTTTTACTTTGGTAAAGGCATAATCTAAAAGTAACTTCTTGCAGGATGCATTGTAAATTCCGCCCCAATAATCGCGTCCTAAGAAAGTAAAACCAATGGCAATTCCGTAATCCTCAGAATCGTAATCATAATAACGGCTAGAACCAATAATTGTGTTAGAAGCCAAATCGATTATAACAAAAGCCGTTTTGCAAAGCATAGCAGCATCAAAATAAGCACGAAATACATCCTCCTTATAACGATCATTGGCCGGATGTTGTTCCCAAATCAAAGGATCACAAGCAACAGCAAAAAGCGCATCAAAATCAGATGCTGTCAAAGGACGCAGTCGAACAATGCCATCTTCTAAGATTTCAGATTGCCAATACATTTTTTTCGTATTCATAAATAAAGAGTAATGAAATGATAAATAGCTGTTTTAGTAAGGACCGAAAACAAATGAAAGAATAAACACGATTTTTTCTAAGTTGTTTAAAATTTACTTTCCTATAATTTGACTTTTAGGGTCAACCTATATCAGGGACGGACAAGCTGCCAAAAGCCAAAAGCTAATTGCCAAAAGCTAAAAGCCATTTCCTAAAATTAGTGATTTATATTTTCAAGCGCCTCCGGATTGTGCTTGTGTTTAAAGAGAATTGCAAAAGCAATCGCAATAATCAAAGCATAGGCGGCAAAAGAAAGCCAGATATTGTGCCAGTCCTTCATGAAAATTTCATTGCTAAAAATACCATCTGCATTAATTGAAGTTCCCTGGCCCTTTACAAAAGCCAGCATCTTCGAATTACCCGCTTCTGTCTCCAGAAAAATAGCCAATTCCGCTGTGTTTCTAAAAGATTTTGTAAAAAATTGATCGATAGCCCAACCGGAAGTAAAGCTACCCAAAACAGCACCAAAGCCATTTGTCATCATCATAAATAAGCCTTGGGCAGAGGATCTGTTTTTGGGATCAGTATTGGTTTCAACAAATAAAGATCCCGATATATTAAAGAAATCAAAGGCCATTCCATAAACTACACAGGACATTACAATCATCCAAAGACCATCAGTTGGATTTCCATAAGCAAACAATCCAAAACGCAGCACCCAGGCCAGCATACTGATTAACATCACCTGTTTGATTCCAAAACGTCTCAGGAAAAAAGGAATAGCCAGAATAAATAAGGTTTCCGAGACCTGAGAGATCGACATAATAATAGTAGAATATTTTATAACAATAGAATCGGCATATTTAGGAAAATCCTTGAATTCATCTATAAATACATCGCCATAAGCATTGGTAAGTTGTAGCGCCCCTCCTAGAAACATAGAGAAAATGAAGAACAAAGCCATCTTATAGTCGGCAAAAAGCTTAAAGGATTCTAAACCTAATGTTTCCAAGAGCGAAGCGTTTTCTTTTGACAATTGCCTTGGCTTGCAGGCAGGCAGGCTAAAAGAATAAATCCCCAACATAAGGGCTCCGATTCCGCCAATATAAAACTGATATTCGGTTGCTTTATTCCCTGTCAAATTGGTAATCCACATCGCTACAATAAATCCGACGGTCCCCCAAACCCGAATTGGTGGAAAGTTCTTGATTACATCCTGATGGTTTAATTTCAAGGCGTTATAGGAAATAGAATTACTTAAAGCGATTGTTGGCATATAAAAACACATAGCTAAGAGCATGATATAGATAAAAGTGCCGGGATCATTGACTTGCGGAATATAAAAAAGAACTCCAGCAAACAAAATATGAAGCAGACCGTACAATTTTTCAGCATTGACCCAGCGGTCCGCTATAATTCCAGTTAATGTTGGCATAAACAGGGAAGCAATTCCCATCGTTCCAAAAACCAACCCAAATTGAGTTCCATCCCAATTTTTAGTGCCAAACCAATAATTTGCAATAGTAATCAGCCAGGCTCCCCATACAAAAAACTGCAAAAAACTCATTATAATTAAACGATTCTTAATACTCATAATGGTAGTTGTTACTTTAATAGTAACAGCTGTAAAACTAGGTATAAATTTAGATGTAGCGGGGTTTTTCTTATAAAATAGCGTGTACTAAATCCAAAACAAAAGCGAATTGCTCTTCCCGACTTAAATTGGAGTTGTCAATTTCAACAGCATCAGCGGCTTTAACTAAGGGGGAGTCGGTTCGATTGCAGTCAATATAATCGCGTTCTTGCACGTTTTCGTAAATTTCTTCAAAGGAAACGAGGTCTCCTTTGGCTTTTAATTCGTCATAACGACGCCGCGCTCGAGTTTCTGGACTGGCCGTCATAAATATTTTGAGCTCCGCATCGGGAAAAACTACGGTTCCAATGTCTCTACCATCCATAACGATTCCTTTATTTTTACCCATTTCATGCTGCTGCTCAACTAGTTTAGCCCGAACTTCAGAGACCGTCGCTATCGTACTCACAAAATTAGAAACTTCAAGAGTACGGATTTCCTGTTCTACATTCACACCGTTCAAAACCATTTCGGCAAAACCCAGTTCCGTATTATATTCAAATTGTATTCGGATATTCGGCAAGTCCTGAACCAGTTTTTCTTTGTCGAAAAAATCGGTTTGAATATACCCCTTCTGCATCGCATACAATGTTATTGCACGATACATGGCACCGGTATCTACAAAAATATAACCCAAATGGTGGGCCAGTTGTTTGGCTAAAGTACTTTTTCCTGTTGAGGAAAAACCGTCTATGGCAATGGTTATTTTTCGATCCAAAATCTGTTTTTTAAGTGTTAATTATTGCTCTTGGAAATTAATGGTCAATCCAAACAAGCTCGTGTTGGCAGCTAAGGAATACCTAGAATAGGAATATTCAAATTTCATACGCCCCATTTTAAGACCAAAACCTACTGATATTCCGGAGAAGTTGCGCTGATCCACTAATTTCATCTCCTCGCCTCGCCTGAAATTATAACCGAATCGCAAATTAAAACTTTTTTTCGGAAAAAGCTCCGCTCCAAGGATAAGATGTCGCATAGCCGTGTTCACAAAAGATACTTTTTCGGGGGTTACGCTTCCATCGAGACTGTTCACTGCACGATTCGGATTAGAGAACCCCAAATTCCATTGTTGTAAATTATCCACAGTCAAATGCCAGCGTAGCGGTACATTTTCTAATTCTTGTGAGATTCCCGCCATAATCTCGAGCGGCAATTGCTCTTTGTTCCCGGAATAGCTAGTAAATTGGGTTCCGATATTCCGTATTACAAAAGCATAATTAATGGCATTATCCTCGTCTACATACAAAGCTCCAAGATCAATTGCCCCTCCAAAAGAGTTGTAGGTTTCTAAAGTCGAATTGATCAGTTTGGTGCTGGCACCCAAATGTAAATTGGTTCCTGGGACAGCATACGAATAACCCAATGACAAGGCAATTTCACTTCCCGTAAAAGTAGCCGTTGGATTACCCATTTCATCATATCCTTGAATAGCACCATAATTCACATAGTTGACACCCGCCTGAAAAGTCTGCAAATGGCGGTCATAGGAATACGCATAGGAAGCGGTACCATAACTAACTTCACCAAAATAATTGGCATAATTGATGGCCAGGTGATTGTCCATATCGGCATTGATACTGGCGGGGTTAAATTGGGCCTGATTGACATCCTCATCATAAATAGTAATCGTTTTTCCACCCAAAGCAGCCTGTCGCGGGGAAGTAACCAAATTCAGAAACTGATATACCGATCTACCACCTATCTGGCTCGAACACACTGTCGATAGAAAGAGTAAAAGATAAATTAGTGTGGTTCTAAACATGAGAGTTCGGCGCTTTTCTGCTAGCTATAACGCAAACGCGAAGATATTATTTTTTTAAGGGACAAACTTCCTGCTCTCGAAACTTTATATACTTATTTTTAGTTTCCTTGAATTCGATAAAAAAGAGTAGTCGCTGCAGAATTTTTAGACAAAAAAAAAACGGCCAAATTACTTTAGCCGTTTCACTTCATGGAAGATTTTTATAATTTCTTGGCATTCTTAGCCTTCTGATTCGTAATGGCAATATCCAATACTTCACTCATCTCCTTCACATAATGAAAAGTTAAGCCTTCAATATATTCGGCTTTGATTTCATCGATATCTCTTTTATTCTCATGACACAAAATAATTTCTTTAATATTAGCTCTTTTGGCAGCGAGGATCTTTTCTTTTAATCCACCCACAGGAAGTACTTTTCCTCGCAAAGTGATTTCACCAGTCATCGCTATGCCTTTTTTGACTTTCTTCTGAGTCAATACAGACACTAAAGAAGTCAACATTGCAATACCGGCACTTGGTCCGTCTTTTGGAGTTGCCCCTTCTGGAACGTGCAAATGAATGTTGTACTTCGAAAGCATATCGGCTTCAAATCCCAATAACTCGGCATTCGCTTTGATATATTCCAAGGCGATAGTTGCCGATTCCTTCATTACCGTACCTAAATTACCGGTGATGGTCATCGCTCCTTTTCCGGGAGAAATTAAAGATTCTATAAATAAGATATCTCCACCTACGGAGGTCCAAGCTAATCCGGTAACCACACCAGCTACCTCATTATTTTCGTATTTGTCGCGTTCTAATCTAGGAACACCCAATACTTTTATAATATCCTCATCCGTCACTTTAAGGTTGTAAGGTTCTTCCATTGCGATCGATTTAGCCGCATTCCGAATCACTTGGGCGATCTTGGCTTCTAATCCACGTACTCCAGATTCCCGCGTATAGCCTTCTACAATTTTTTCTAATTGTTTCTTCCCTAATGTCAGTTGTTTGTGGGTGAGTCCGTGTTCTTTTAATTGTCTAGGAAACAAATGCTGACGGGCAATTTCCACTTTCTCTTCAATAGTATAACCTGACATATTGATGATTTCCATACGGTCTCTAAGCGCCGGTTGAATGGCTGCCATATTGTTTGAAGTAGCTATAAACATCACTTTCGACAAATCATAACCCATCTCTAGGAAGTTGTCATAAAAAGAGTTGTTTTGTTCCGGATCCAATACTTCCAACAAAGCAGAAGAAGGATCGCCTTGACTTCCATTGGATAATTTATCGATTTCATCCAAAACAAATACAGGATTACTCGTTCCTGCTTTCTTTAAACTTTGAATAATACGCCCGGGCATAGCACCAATATAGGTTTTTCTATGGCCTCGAATTTCTGCTTCGTCTCGCAACCCTCCTAGGGAGATACGAACGTATTTTCTGCCCAAAGCTTCCGCTACTGACCTTCCAATAGAGGTTTTACCTACACCCGGAGGTCCTGTCAAACAGATAATTGGGGATTTCATATCGTTACGTAATTTTAAGACAGCCAAATGCTCAATCATTCGTTTTTTGACGTCTTCCAGCCCAAAGTGGTCGCGATCTAATATTTTCTGTGCTCGTTTTAAATCAAAATTGTCTTTGGAATACTCATTCCAAGGCAAATCTAAAAAAAGTTCCAGGTAATTTCTTTGTATTCCAAAGTCAGGCGCCTGTGGATTCATACGCTGCATCTTAGACAATTCTTTCTCAAAATGCTTCTGCGTTGTCTCATCCCATTTTTTGTTTTTGGCCTTAGCACGCATTTCGTCCATTTCCTCTTCCTGCGAAACACCACCCAGTTCTTCCTGTATGGTTTTCATTTGCTGGTGTAGGAAATACTCCCGCTGCTGCTGGTCCAAATCAAAACGTACTTTAGATTGGATGTCGTTTTTCAATTCGAGTTTCTGCAACTCAATATTCATATAACGAAGTGTTTCTAAAGCCCTGTCTTTTAATTTATTAATCTCTAATAAGTCTTGCTTTTCTTTAACCGATAAATTCATATTACTGGTTACAAAATTGATAAGAAAAGATTGACTCTCTATATTCTTAATAGCAAAGGTAGCCTCACTTGGAATGTTCGGACTTTCCTTTATAATTTGGATGGCCAATTCTTTTATAGAATCCAATATAGCTAAAAATTCGGTATCTATTTTCTCCGGTCTTTTCTCTGCAATTTCCTTAATGCTTGCAGTGATATAAGGTTTGTCAGAAATTACGGTATCAATTTCAAAACGTTTTTTTCCCTGGAGAATAACGGTGACGTTGCCATCGGGCATTTTTAATACCCTTAAAATTCGGGCTACTGTGCCTATTGTATGAATATCTTTCTGACCAGGATCCTCGTCTTCTTCATTTTTTTGAGCGACAACACCAATGGTTTTACCCGCAGCATTAGCTTCATTTATCAATTGGATTGATTTGTCTCGGCCTGCAGTGATAGGAATGACTACACCTGGAAATAAAACCATATTTCGCAAAGGCAAAATGGCAATAGATTCCGGTAATTCTTCCTTGATCATTTCCTCTTCATCTTCGGGAGTAAGAAGTGGAATTAAATCCGCTTCGGTATCAAATTCTTGTAGTGACAAATTGTCAAGTGTTATTATTTTATGATCTGACATATCTTTTTTGAGTCAAAATGACATTTAAATTTGTGAATATTCTAACAAACACGAGTCTATACCCGAATACTATAGATTATTATTCTGAGTATAGCTCTTAATTTGTTTCCTACAACAAAGGCAAACTTTATGCCATTAATAATTAGGTCATCAGCCTATTCATTGGATTCCGACTCCTTTTAGGCGTTTATTTCAATCTCAATAAATGAGTACTATTTTGCTTACTGTAAAAACATTCCATTTTTTTGTTACAAAGACATAAACCAAAACATCCGCAAGAAGCGGATGCTGAGGGTGAATTCAAACCTATTAATTAACAAAAATTACTTTATCTTAATGAGCGATAAAATTCTATTTTCCAAGGATACTGTTCCTGCATCAACATTCCATCTGACATCTACAGTTTGACCTTCAGTTATAGTACATATAGCCTGTAGACTGATATCCGCAGTATTCACTTTCGTATTTCTACTTCGATTGGAATTGGGAATCAGTACCCCATTTTTATACAAACCAAAATTTGCAGTAGCTTCCTGAATAGTAGTTACTGTGGTATCTTCTGAAGCCGGAAAAACAGTTCCGTTCACGATCGCTGTTTCAAATCCAGTCATGACGCCTACTCCAGTTGCAATGTCACCGTTGTATACCGAAGCCCCTTTATTTCCAAGGCCTCCCCCTGCGGTAAAAGTCACAAAGCTATCCAGTATCCCTAAGTTGATATACGAACAATTAGCTGGAGCTGTTATAGTTCCTGGGCCAAAAGCAATTGCTCCGGCAGTAGCGAACATCCGTCCTTCAATTTTCGTTTCAGCTCCCACAGCAAGTCCTGCTCCATGAGCTATCAAAGTTCCCTTCATGATTGTACCATCACCTAAACTAACAGCCCCTTCGGCTAGCCAAAAGATATTGCAGGCCGAAGCTCTATTTTTCAATACAATAGTGACTGCTTTACTGGTATTAAAGGCGCCAGCCGATCTAAAGATAAATACCGAATTGGAATCTCCCTTTCCGTCCAATGTTAGTGTACCTGCAATGGACATCGCTCCAGTTATGGTATAAACACCCGGGAACACCACTTCTCCACTACCAAATACCGAAGGATGAGAAGCATCTGTTACTGTTTTTCCAATAATTTGAGTGTATGCATTTTCTAAGTCGGCTATTCCCCTTGATGTACTCACTACTACTTCAGTACGTTTAGGATTGATGCTGTACTGACTGTTAAAAAGCACCATATAAGTTCCAGGTTCTGGGCTTTCACTCATTCCAGCGATAATACCGTTCCCACTCGAACTGGTGCTAATTGTACCTGTGCCGTCTACCGATCCGTAACCTCCTGAATTTTCCATAACAAAGGAAGTAGTCGCTAGCTGATTACTGTTGGTTCCAACTGCTGCTTTTGGTGCAGTGGGTATACCACTAAGTACTGGCGAATTCGAAAAGAGCATAGCACCCGTTCCGCTTTCATCGGATAGTGAAACCCCCATTTGTGACGAATTGATACTGCCTACTGTGCTACTATATAAAAGACCAGAAGCTGGTAATGTTATATTAGTCGGAGCAGTAGTCGTGATACGGGTGGCGAAAGCTCCATTGAGGGTCAATGTCGATGCGTTATTATTGGCAACACCACTTCCTCCATTCATCGGCAAATTGATGCCGCTAATAGCTGCTGCCGTTCCGCTTGTATTTTGATTTAATTGAGGAAAATCAGCTGCTGATGCTACTGCCAAACCAGTTAATCCATTGGCACCAGCAGCTCCTGTAAAACCATTTGCGCCTTTGGCGCCCGTTGCCCCTGGATTTCCCTGTGAACCTATAACCCCCTGTATGCCCTGAATTCCTTGAATACCATCTATTCCATTTGTTCCATTGCTTCCGTTGCTGCCAGTTGCTCCCGTTAAACCGGTACTTCCGTTGGAACCGGCGGCACCCTGAATTCCATTATTCCCATCAGCACCCGTTAAGCCTGTAGCACCATCCGATCCATTAGTCCCGTTGCTACCAGATAAGCCTGTATAGCCTCGGGCTCCAGTAAATCCTAAGGCACCGTCAATACCATTAGTACCTGCGACTCCTTTTAACCCTTGAATTCCTTGGGAGCCTTTTGCCCCTTCTGTACCATTGCTACCGGATATTCCTGGATTTCCCTTTGCCCCTACACTACCGGTTAATCCAATAGAACCTTTGGTTCCATTGGCGCCTGTATTTCCTCTAGCTCCAGTAATTCCTACGGCACCATTTTTACCGCTTATTCCCTGGGAACCGGTTAATCCTATAGATCCATTTATTCCGTTAGTACCAGATACTCCTGTAGCTCCTGTATTTCCAGTCGCTCCAGTCAAACCTTGTATTCCTTGAGTACCATTAAGTCCTTTAGCTTTGGAATTGGTCCAATTAGGGATATTGGTTTTACTGAAATTAATCTCTATGTCATTTGTCGTCGTATTATAAATAATTAAACCAAAAGCAGGATTAACAATCAAATCTCTTTGTATATTGGATATACGGGGCAACGACCCCTGACTGGTTACATTTGAATCCAAAACGGATAAGGAATCTGGATTAAGTGTTACACCTACTGTTTGAGCAGAACTACTACTACCACTTAATATCAATATTAGAATTAATAAAGCATGTATTGTTTTCATATTTATATTTTTTAATCCTTATTTAAGGACATAAGACATTTATAATTTATTCTTTTGAGCAGTTCCTCTACTGTTCTCCATTATTGTGATGGTGACATATTCCGGTACACTGGATATAATTTCTGTAAACAAACTTGTTGAATCTTTACTATAATTATTATAAAAACAGAAAGAGAATAGTGTGATAAAAAACGTAATAGCAATTAGGAATTTTTTGTTTCAATTGACAAACAAATACTAGAATTAAATTTAGCATCTAATAACGTATGTTTTTTTACTAATTCTAGCGAATGGATAACAAACATTCAGTGGCCCGAGAATTAAAATTTATTCAATTAATAACGAAAGCGAAGAATCACATTTTTTGTATTCTCTATTGAAATCAAATACATGGGCAGCATTTGAATAGATAGAACTTCTGACACAAAAAAGGGACTTAAATCTGTCCTTATTGCTAATAATACTAGCAGAAAAAGTATGCTTAACGATCTTCATTTGAAAACCGATGAGAGGAAAAAGCGACTTTTTTTAAGAAACACTAAATAATTTTATACTGTATAAAATAGTTACATTTTAGTGTTTTACCCAAAGTCACCCGATAAATTAATTAGTTTAAAATTTTGAAACAAACTTATTAATTCACAAATATAACTTTTATAATTGGATTTTAACAACACTTAGTAACAAAATGGTATTATATTAGAAAAAGTGGCGAGATATAGGTATAATTTTAAAAAAAGTGGGTTTATTTTAGGATTCGAAATAAAACTAGAGTTGGACCCTTACAAATATTAGCTCGATTAGAAAAGCAACTATTCCAAAACTTTATTTTTAGGAACTCTTCTCAAAAGTAAAACACCACTAATGAAAAATACTCCAAGAAAAACAATTGCTAATCTTGGACTGCCGGTAATTTGGTCAATAATCCCATAAACCAACATCCCGATAACAATGCCTATTTTTTCGGACACATCATAAAAGCTAAAAAAAGAGGCGGTATCCTCCGTTTCTGGTAATAGTTTAGAATAAGTGGATCGAGACAGTGCTTGAATGCCACCCATAACCAAGCCCACTAAACCGGCCATAATATAAAAATGAAGTGGCAAACTTATAAAATAGGCTGCAGCGCAGAGTAGTACCCAGAAAATATTAATAACGATCAAGGTTTGGATGTTTCCGAATTTAGCAGAAGCTCTGGAAGTCAGCACGGCGCCAATTATAGCTACCAACTGAATCACTAAGATGCAAACAATCAATCCTGTGGTACGCTCACTATCATTAGCCCAGGAGATTTCCTGAGCTCCAAAATAAGTAGCAATCAGCATTACAGTTTGAACGGCCATACTATAAACAAAAAAACTAGTGAGGTATCTTTTTAAAGATAGGTTGTCTTCTAATAGGCTCCATACTTTACGAAGTTCTCTGAAACCATTAAAAATAAGAGCTTTGCTGACTTTACGTTCGGAATTCCGATTCCCTTTTGGTAAATAATAATAGCTGTATTGACTAAATGCAATCCACCAGATACCCACCATAATAAAAGAATAACGCATTGCTTTCATTGCTGCGCCACCTGTAGTGCCACTAATCCCAAAGAGATTGGGCTTCATTATCATAGCCAGATTCAGAATTAGCAAAATTACACTACCAATATAGCCTAAAGAATAGCCCTTGGCACTCACTCGATCCTGTTGTTCCGGAAAAGCAATATCAGGCAAATAGGAATTGTAAAATACGAGACTCCCCCAGAACCCAATTAATCCCAGGAAATAAAAAAGCAAACCCAGATAAATATCACTCAGGGCAAACCAATACAAACCCATACAGGAGAGTGCACCTAAATAGCAGAAGAACTTCATGAAGGCCTTTTTGTTGCCTACGTAATCTGCAATACCGGACAATAATGGGGAGATTACCGCCACTACCAAAAAGGCCGCGGCTGTAACAAAACTAATCAAGGCCGAATTTTTCACCGTACTCCCAAACACATGGATGTACGGACTCCTATCACTAAACAAAGCCTCATAAAAAATGGGGAAAACCGCAGAAGAAATCACCAAGGGATAAACCGAATTGGCCCAATCATAAAATGCCCAAGCGTTTAATAATTTACTGCTACCCTTTTCTAAATGAGCCATAGTCTTTGTTTTTAAGATTCGGCTAATTTATTTATTTTTTTGATATCAAGCTTGATTGTTTGAAAAAAGGTTATTGGTTTTTGGCTTTTTGCTTTTGGCTAACAGTTAAAGGCCATCAGCTAAATGCGAATGGACAAAAGCTTATTTATAAATAATCCCGAACTTCGCCGCCTCTGCTTTAGCCTGAGGAATTAAGCTTTTCAAATAAGCAATCCGATTGGCATCAGAAGGGTGGGTACTTAAAAATTGTGGCGGTGCTTGGCCGTTGGAACTCGCCGACATGCGTTCCCAAAAACCCACAGCCGTATCGGGATTGTATCCGGCGATAGCCATTAAGATCAGCCCTATTTTATCAGCTTCACTTTCATGACTGCGACTAAAAGGCAGCATTACTCCTACTTGGGATCCTATGCCATAAGCCTCCTGCCATATCTTTTGATTCTCGGCACTCTGTTTGCCTGTTGCCACGGCAACACCTACTGCTCCTAATTGCTGCAATTGAGCAGCACTCATTCTTTGAGCACCGTGATTTGCCAAAGCGTGGGAAACCTCATGCCCCATGACGGTAGCCAAACCAGCATCGTCTTTGGTAATAGGTAGGATTCCGGTATAGACCACAATCTTCCCTCCGGGCATGCACCAGGCATTTACTTCCTTATTGTCTACTAATTTATATTCCCAGCGGTAATCGTTTAAATAGTCGGGCTGACCGTTGGCGGCCAAATAGCGCTGCGCTGCATCTCTGATTTTCATACCCACAGTCTCTACCCTTTTCGCATCTGCAGTACCACTCACTACTTTATTATCCTTCAAAAAAGTACCATACTGCTGAAAAGAGCTTGGAAACAGCTCACTATTACTCACAAAATTCAGACTTTGTTTACCCGTAAAAGGATTTTTGGCACAGGACACCATCAAACCCACTAGGGCCAAACCGAGAAGTATATTTCTTTTTTTCATGTTAGTTTATTTATTAGGATAACAAAATTACACATTTATCAACATTTTAAAGAATGGAAGCTGCTGCAATTTCAGAAATTATTTTCATTAAAAAATCCACACCCGAGAGTAGTACTTACTCCTAAGTGTGGATTGTATATTAAAATAAGTATCCATTTACAAATATTCCAAAACCGTATTCAACAGGAGCCTACAATGTCCTTTTGAACAAGAGCCAACGATTAGGCCTCAACGTTTTCCTTTAGGATGTTTCTAACCGCTAAACTTTTCTAAACTTTCTCCAACACCTAATAACTTATTCGCCTATAAAATGTAATTCGGTAAAATTCTTATCAATCGTCAAGCTATGCTCTTCGTCAAACAAAACTTTATCAATACTGATTTTCTCGTTGTCGATTTCAATTTTCTTGATTTTGAAAGGGAAACCGATAAGATTGATTTTGAATTTCGTATAATTCGTGTCAAACTTCCCTTCCTTATGCTGTTGGATAATCAGCTCTTTGTCTTTTCCGGTCACGCTGAATGTAGCCAAGCTAAAACGCCCTTTGTTATAGTCGTATCCGTCTTGAGCATCTTCAAAAAGAACCGATTTCTCTTTTCCTTTCTTGAAATAAACGTCCAGAGTGATTTCATCAAATTCTAATTCCCCTACATATTGCTGTACGGGGTATTTCGGAATCACCGCGCCCTCTTTAACGAAAATTGGAATCTCATCGTATTCGGTTTTAACCCACAGTTCTTTTTTACCGGCCACGAATTCTTTCGTCCAGTAGTTGTACCAATTTCCTGCTGGTAAATACATCCTTCTTCCAAGGGCGTTCGGCTCCAGGATTGGGCAAACTAAGATCTGATTTCCAAAGATAAATTCATCGGTGCGATAATGCGTTTGCGCATCTTCTTGATCGTAGTAAAACAAGGGTTTTAGCATTGGTACCCCGTCGGTGATGTATTCCCAAAACATGCTGTATAAATACGGCAGCAACTGATAACGCAATTGAACGAACTTTCTAGTGATGTGCACCACGTCTTCGTCAAAAGACCAAGGCTCTTGATCGCCGTGATCACCCGAAGAGTGGGTTCTGCAAAAAGGGTGAAAAACACCCAATTGAATCCAACGCGCATACAATTCGCCGGATGGCTGTTCGGCAAAACCACCGATATCCGATCCAGTGAAACCCATACCAGAGATGGACATCCTTTGTGTTTGTATGTTGGCGATCCACAAATGCTCCCAACTTGCTACATTATCACCCGTCCAAGAGGACGAATAACGCTGTGCACCCGAATAGGCCGAGCGGGTAATGATAAACGGACGCTTAGGATAGGAAAATTGCTTCACACCCTCATAGGTTGCCCGTGCCATTTGCGTTCCGTAGATATTGTGTGCTTTACGGTGGCTGCAGGGGTTTCCGTCATAATCGTGTCGCACATCCATAGGGAATGTTTTACCGGGAACCTCCATTACGGCCGGTTCATTCATATCGTTCCACACTCCTTTTACACCAATATCAGATATTAATTCTTTAAACAATCCGGCCCACCATTCGCGAACTGCCGGATTGGTATAATCGGGAAAATTACATTCTCCAGGCCATACTTTCCCTTTCATATAAGGACCATCAGCGCGCTTGCAAAAGAAATCTTTTTCTAAGGCTTCCTGATACACCCAATAATCAGTATCTATTTTAATCCCGGGATCGATGATGACTACCGTCTTAAAGCCATCTGCGGCCAATTCGGCCACCATGCGCTTCGGATCTGGGAAATAGTCTTTGTTCCAGGTAAAACATCGGAAACCTTCCATATAATCGATGTCCAAATAAATGGCATCGCAGGGAATTTCTAGTTCACGGAATTTAGCCGTTACTTCTTTTACATTAGCTTCCGGGAAATAACTCCACTTACTTTGATGATATCCTAAGGCCCACATAGGAGGTAACTCAGGTTTACCGGTCAAATGGGTATAAGTGGTGACCACATCCTGCATTTTAGGACCGTAGATGAAATAATAATTCATCTCACCACCCTCAGCCCAAAAGCTGCTGACGT
>Ga0209084_1000641_pt1 | contig 32617 bp, 28 predicted proteins | sample C_130820_MF_Meta_FD_187309 | JGI IMG/M metagenome (GOLD analysis project Ga0209084, IMG submission 187309) | Freshwater microbial communities from Lake Croche, Canada to study carbon cycling - C_130820_MF_MetaG (SPAdes) (version 2) | ecosystem: Environmental > Aquatic > Freshwater > Lake... | reverse complement strand
GGTGCAATTTTGCAGGCCATCTCTGCTTTTGGCGTGGCTGGTGGCGCAGTATATGCGGCCTGGAAGGTTCCCCTCAAACAATCTTTGCGCGTCTTGCCCCATGGTATTGCTATGGGCTTAGTCGTCTGTACTATGGCTTTTTATAACGCCGATATGCTGCCTGCCACAACCATCTTGCAAATTGGCAAATTGAATATCACCCTTAATTTATTGCCACCTTATTTATTATTAATTTTAGTAGGCTGGTTAGCGGGCTATTTTGTTGTACCGATGAATGCCCTGTTACAGCACCGCGGCCATGTTCTCATGTCGGCGGGCCATTCTATTGCCGTGCAAAACTTTAATGAAAATTTATCAGTCTTAGGTATGTTATCAATTTACGCAATTTTAATTTGGCTCGATGTGCCAGTACCAATCATGATTGTGGGCTTTGGTATTAGCGTCAGCCTAATAATGTGGTTAGTTATTCGGCGACATGCAGCCAATCAAGCCGAATACGATTCATTGCATCTCATTGGCGAAGCTAAGCAGTTAGTTATTCGGCGACATGCAGCCAATCAAGCAGAATACGATTCATTGCATCTCATTGGCGAAGCTAAGCACTGAAGCGAGCCAATGAGCAGGTGCTGTAATTAGCCCCTTGCTAACTACAAATTATGTAATACCGAATGCGCCAAGAGTAAGTCATTCCAAAGTAAGGCTTTGTCTTGTGGACGAACAAGTAAATGCGCTAAATCAAAACTGGCAATTAAAGGAACTTCGAAAGCCTGCTCACTGGTATCGCTAGTTAGCGTGAGAACGATGTCACGGAGTTGCGGCAGGGATTCTTTCTCACCACTGAGGCTTTGTGCGGCACCTGCGCCGAAGGCTACTGCAACCAATGGGTAATCTGGAGCTGTAGTTGCAATGGGGTCTAGCAACTGTTTGCCGTCAAACCGATGCCAGCGCCATTCATGCGCATTTAAACCTAAAACACGCAGACATTGCTTAAACAAGATCGCCTCATCACCTGCTGCAGATTTGCCAAAAAACCACCATTGAAATTGTGGCTCTGTTTGTGCGGTTACCGGAGTGGGATTAGTTGCCGTCATTGGCTGCTCAGGCTCAGTAGGTAGTGAAGTCGGCGTCATTGTATCGCGCGCAAGCCACTCAGCTATGCCCATTTCTTTTAAGTAAGCAGAGCGCGCGAGAGTCATAGGGTATCCATCTTAAGTGATTTTGCTAGTACGTGAGCATCTTCGCGCTCTCCAGATTCTGGGTCTAGCGGGTAATATTGCTTTCTTTTTCCAATTAGCGCAAAGCCTAATTTTTCATAGAGTTTAATGGCAGCTACATTACTTGGACGCACCTCCAAGATAATGCGCTGGCAATGGCTTTGCCGCGCGATATTTTCAACTGAGCTCATTAATCGTTCGCCAACGCCTTGGCGACGAACAAGGGGGTTCACCGTTATATTTAAAAGATGCAACTCATCCACCCCGGGAAATAAAATAAAATAGGCTATTAAATCGCCGCTCTCTTCGCTCTCGATGCAATAGGCCCAATGTCCTGCCGCCAATGAATCGGTAAAATTTCCCTGCGTCCACGGATGTAAATGGGACTCGAGTTCAAGTACCAAAACGCGCGCTATGTCATCCATTTGCATCGCACGAAAAACGAAATTAGCCATACTTTTTTCTACCGCAGGCATGCTACTGAGCAGCTATCGGCAAGGTCTTACCAGCCCGTTCGGCGCTAGTGAAAGCCACCTTATCGCGCACATATAAGGGCTCAAGCAAACGCACATCGTGTTGTAAACCAGCAGCAAGCTGTTGTCTGGCGCAAGCTAAAACGCCTAAGGCATTTGCGCTTATGTCGCTTAAGGCAAGTGCTTGCACAGCAGCACTGCACAGATTAACGCCACTGCCAACTACCCAAGTGATTTTCTCCAGCGCTATATCGGCCGGTAACGCTAATTGGGGGGCGGATAAACGCACAGGCAAACTAGCTTGAAGGCGGTATCTCGCCCAGTAAACCTCACCCATCCGCGCATCTAAAATGACTAACAATTCCTTATCATTATTGCCCTGTACGTCCATCTGTAAAACTGCTTGCATGGCAATACTATCTAAACTGATCACCGATAAAACAGGCACATTCGCGCCCAAGGCTAAGCCCTGTACACAAGCAATTCCTAAACGCACCCCGGTAAAGGCGCCCGGTCCAATATCCACAGCAATGGCATCTACATCAGCTAATGTCAATTGGGCTTCCTCGAGAAGGGCATTTACCCACGGCAATAAATATGAACTTGCGGTCGATCCCGCCTGCTCATGGCGTTGTAAAACGCTGCGCTGATTCACAGCGAGGGCAACCGAACACCAAGCGCTTGAAGTTTCAATTGCCAATATCGTCATGAATAAGCTATTAGGCAGCTGCTGCGTAAGACTGGATAAGGTCAGATGGGGCCTGTACCAATTCGATTAAAACGCCTTCCCCGCTAAAAGGAAATTCAGCATTCGCTTTGGGATGAATAAAAATAATGTCATGACCGCCGGCACCTGCACGGATACCACCTGGGGTAAAGCGTAAGCCATGGGCTTCAAGCCATTGCACTGCCAAAGGTAAATCGTCAACCCATAAGCCAATATGATTTAAGGGGGTATTTTGAACCGCGGGCTTTTTATCGACATCGAGTGGTTGCATTAAATCAACTTCAACTTCCTGGCTACCACTGCCAATTGCACATATATCTTCATCGACATTTTCACTCGCTGAAACAAATGTACTCTTAAATTGCAATCCTAACAAATCAAGCCAGAGGTGCCGAAGTTTATTTTTATCGGCGCCGCCAATGGCAATTTGCTGTACGCCTAAAATACGGAATGGGCGTTGACTCAATGTAGACATAGCTGTTTTCTCAATTAATAATTAAAGCCATTATTCAAACCGCATGATCAGTTGATCTACCGACAAACTATCACCCTGCTTTACTAACAGCTCAGCAACAATACCGTCTTGCGCAGCCAGCAAAGTGTTTTCCATTTTCATTGCCTCAATCGCTGCCAACTTTTGTCCCGCAACCACCTTTTCACCCACTTTAACGGTAAGTTGGGTCAATAAGCCTGGCATAGGCGACAAAAGCATTTTAGAAGTATCTGGTAACGCCTTAATTGGCATGCGTTGTTGCATTTCACTACCAAATGGGCTCAATACCAAACAGGCATACTGCGCACCATCTAAAACCAAATGGTATCCAACCCCACGCCGCTCAACTTGTGCAGTAAGCTTACGCGTACCATTGATGGTGGCGTTTAAACAAATCATGCCAGGGCGCCACTGACTCGCAATATCGTAGCGACTTAAGCCATTAGCACCATCAACATACACTGTATATACGCCCTCTTTTAATTCAATTCGCGTTGGTAAATTGTAGGGATCATCAATTGCTCCTACGCGCTTATTGGTAACGACTACAAAACGTTTAGCAATCACCATTTCATGGCCAACCAATTGACCATCAATCAGCTGAATATGCTCTAGATAGCGGTGACGCATAAATGTTGCTAAGGCAGCAAAAAGATAAGGGTCATGCGGTTGAACTGAATCAGGATGAAAACCGTCAGGATATTCCTCGGCAATAAAGCCCGTATTGAAGTCGCCAGCAATAAATTTTGGATGTTGGAATAAAGCAGCCTGAAAGGGAATGGTTGAATGAATACCTCGAATCACAAATTCATTTAAAGCGCTGCGCATTTTCTCAATTGCTTCTTGACGATTAGCGCCATGAACAATGAGCTTTGCAATCATTGAGTCGTAATACATGGGTATTTCACCGCCCTCAAAAACGCCCGTATCAACTCGAACACCGTTGATTGAATCCGGTGGTCGATACTTCACTAACCGTCCCGTAGAAGGTAAAAAATTGCGGAATGGATCATCGGCATTAATTCGACATTCCATTGCCCAACCGTTGAGTTGAATTTCTGCTTGTGTAAAAGCAAGTTTTTCGCCCGCCGCAACCCGAATCATTTGCTCAACTAAATCAAGCCCAGTAATGGCTTCGGTAACCGGATGCTCTACTTGTAATCGGGTATTCATTTCTAAGAAATAAAATGACTGATCGGCACCAACGACAAATTCAACCGTACCGGCAGACTGATATTGCACTGCCTTTGCTAATGCAACCGCTTGTTCGCCCATGGCCTTGCGGGTTGCAGCGTTAATAAATGGAGATGGCGCCTCTTCGATGACCTTTTGATGGCGACGTTGAATCGAACATTCCCGTTCCCATAAGTACACAACATTGCCATAAGCATCGCCCAGAATTTGAATTTCTATATGGCGCGGCTCAACCACAAATTTTTCAATAAATACCCGATCATCGCCAAAATTATTGGCGGCTTCCGTTTTGCAGGTTACAAACCCCGTTAGCACTTCTGCATCATTATTGGCAACCCGTAGACCCTTACCACCGCCACCAGCAGAGGCTTTAATCATGACTGGGTAACCAATGCCTTGGGCAATTTTGACCGCTTCTGCGGGACTTTCAATCACCTCGTTATAGCCCGGAATGGTATTGACTTGCGCAGCTAAAGCCAGTTTTTTAGAGGCAATTTTGTCTCCCATTGCGGCAATCGCAGGAAATTTTGGACCAATAAAAGTAATCCCCTCAGCTTCCACGCGTTCAGCAAATTCAGCATTCTCTGATAAAAATCCGTACCCCGGATGAACTGCATCAGCACCGGTATCTTTGCAGGCTTGAATAATCCGCTCAATTAATAAATAGGATTCGCGCGATGGCGCCGGGCCAATAAAGACAGCTTCATCAGCCATTCGTACATGCCTCGCCTCGCGATCTGCGGCAGAGTAAACAGCTACTGTTTTAATGCCCATGCGCTGCGCCGTGCTGATTATCCGACACGCAATTTCGCCCCGATTTGCAATTAAAATTTTCTTAAACAGATTCGTTGTCATCTTTAATTTACCTTGCCCTTAGAGCGGAATGTTGCCATGCTTTCGCGTCGGATTCTCTAGTACTTTATTTTTTAGCATCACGAGCGAGCGAGCAATCCGCTTACGACTTTCGTGGGGCAAAATGACGTCATCAATATAACCACGCCGTCCTGCGACAAAGGGATTGGCAAATTTTGTTTTGTATTCAGCTTCGCGCGCATTAATTTTATCGGTATCGCCTTTTTCTTCGCGAAAAATAATTTCTACCGCGCCTTTGGGTCCCATCACCGCAATTTCTGCTGAAGGCCAAGCGAAATTCACGTCACCGCGCAAATGTTTTGAGGCCATCACGTCGTAGGCACCACCATATGCTTTGCGGGTTATTAAGGTCACCTTTGGTACGGTGCAATCGGCATAGGCATAAAGTAACTTCGCGCCATGCTTAATAATGCCGCCATACTCTTGAGCGGTTCCCGGCATAAATCCGGGCACGTCTACCAAGGTAACAATTGAGATATTAAAAGCATCACAAAAGCGCACAAAGCGTGCCGCCTTGATGGACGATTTAATATCTAAGCAGCCCGCTAAAACTAAGGGCTGGTTAGCCACAATACCAATAGTTTGTCCTTCCATCCGCGCAAATCCAATGATGATATTTTTTGCAAAATCAGGCTGCAATTCAAAAAACTCGCCATCATCAGCAATTTTTCGGATTAATTCGTGCATATCGTATGGTTGATTAGGATTAGCTGGCACTAAAGTATCAAGCGAATAATCGGGTTCTTCATTGCGTTTGGCCGAGCGCACAATAGGCGGCTTTTCACGATTAGAAAGGGGTAAATAATTAAAAAATCGGCGCAACATCATGATGGCTTCGACATCATTTTCAAAGGCCAAGTCACAAACCCCCGATACTGTTGAATGGGTTATAGCGCCGCCTAATTCTTCGGCGCTAACATCCTCATGGGTAACGGTCTTCACTACTTCAGGGCCCGTAACAAACATATACGAACTATCTTTCACCATGAAAATAAAGTCCGTTAATGCTGGCGAGTAAACAGCACCGCCGGCACAAGGTCCCATAATGAGTGAGATTTGGGGAATAACACCGGAAGCAGTTACATTGCGTTGAAAAATTTCTGCGTAACCCCCTAAAGAAGCTACCCCCTCTTGAATTCGGGCTCCGCCAGAATCATTTAAGCCAATCACAGGCGCACCTACTTTCAAGGCTTGATCCATAATTTTGCAAATTTTTTCGGCGTGCGCCTCAGATAAAGAACCACCTAACACCGTAAAGTCTTGTGAAAATACAAATACCAAACGCCCATTAATCATGCCGTAGCCGGTCACTACGCCATCACCAGGAACAGTTTGATCGCCCATCCCAAAATCATTGCAGCGATGCTCGACAAACATATCCCACTCTTCAAAACTGCCAGCATCAAGCAATAACTCAATTCGTTCACGCGCGGTTAGCTTGCCTTTAGCGTGTTGCGCTTGAATGCGTTTTTGGCCACCGCCTAAACGCGCGAGTTCGCGCTTCGCTGCGAGTTGTTGAATAATTTCTTGCATAAAAATTCCTTAATAAAGGTTTATTTTGCTAATAATTCAAGTAAGCGCCGCGCTGCCACCGAGGCTGCCATGGTGCCTTGATTAACTGCGGCAACCATTTCGGGTAATAAGGCTTGCACTGCTGCATGCTCACGAAAGCCGGCCTTAAGCCCGGCATCAATCCGTTCCCACATCCAGGCCCCAGCTTGCGCCTGTCGTCTAGCTTGTAACTTTCCATTCGCAGTTTGTAGCTGCTGAAAATGCTGAATATGCGCCCATAACTCGGACACCCCTTGACTGTGCAGCGCACTCATTGTCATTACACGTGGATGCCACGCTTCTTTCATATGTGTTGCATGGTCAGGATTACCCTGAAATCCCAATAAACGTAAAGAGCTGGTGATGAAGGCTTGGGCCCGCATTGCCGCATCGGGGTCAATATCAGCCTTGTTGATCACGATTAAATCAGCCAATTCCATCACGCCTTTTTTAATCGCCTGTAAATCATCACCCGCATTCGGTAATTGCAATAATAAAAATAAATCCGTCATTCCAGCAACGGCAATTTCACTTTGACCAACCCCAACGGTCTCAACGATAACCACATCATGACCGGCTGCTTCAGCTACCAATAGGGCTTCACGGGTCTTTTCAGCCACACCACCGAGCGTGCCAGAGGAAGGACTAGGACGAATAAAAGCCTGTTCATGGACCGATAATTTTTCCATGCGGGTTTTATCACCCAAGATCGATCCGCCCGATAAACTCGACGAAGGATCAATTGCTAAAACAGCTACGCGGTGACCCTGCTCAATAAGATATAAGCCCAGAGTTTCAATTAAAGTCGACTTTCCTACGCCAGGAACACCTGAAATACCTAGGCGAAATGAGCGACCCGTGTGCGGTAACAAGGTATTTAAAATGTCGTCAGCCCGCGCGCGATGATCAACACGAGTGGATTCCAACAAAGTAATTGATTTAGCGAGAGCACGACGCTGCGCAGCACTTGGCGGCGCAATAATAGCGTCGACTAAAGCTTGATCGGCAGCCAGCAGCGAAGAATTGGCAGACATGTTGTCTTAAGTTATGCTCTGCCGAATTTGCTCAAGTATGTCTTTGGCTGATGCCGGTATTGGCGTGCCTGGCCCATAGATGCCCTTCACGCCGGCTTCATACAAAAATTCATAATCTTGCTTCGGAATGACTCCGCCTACAAACACAATGATGTCGCCACCGCCAAGTCTTTTTAGTTCCTCAATAATGGCAGGCACCAAGGTTTTATGACCCGCCGCTAAGGTTGAAATGCCTAAGGCATGCACATCATTCTCAATTGCTTGCCGGGCGCATTCTTCAGGAGTTTGAAATAAAGGACCAATATCAACATCAAAGCCTAAGTCGGCAAAGGCCGTGGCTACCACTTTAGCGCCGCGATCATGGCCATCTTGCCCGAGCTTAGCAATCATGACGCGGGGTCGTCGCCCCACGTCTTTCGCAAATTGATTAATTTCAACTTTTAGTTTATCCCAGCCCTCGGCTGAGTCGTAAGCAGCTGCATACACTCCGGTCACCTTTTGCGTATCGGCGCGATGGCGCCCGTAAACTTGTTCTAAAGCATCAGAAACTTCACCAACAGTAGCGCGTAAGCGCACTGCATCAACTGCTAAAGCCAATAAATTCCCTGAATTTTCTGCGGCCGCCTTGGTTAATGCAGCCAATGCCAATGCAACTTTGGCATTATCACGTTTAGCTTTTACGCTTTTTAAGCGCTCAATTTGATTATTGCGAACTTTATCGTTATCAATAATCAAAACATCAACTAAGTCTTCTTCAGGCAATTGATATTTATTAACCCCCACAATCACATCAGCACCTGAATCTATTTTGGCTTGTTTCTCAGCAGCTGCGGCTTCAATTTTCAGTTTTGCCCAACCACTCTCAACCGCTTTAGTCATTCCGCCGAGTGCATCTACCTCTAGGATAATCCCCCAGGCCTTATCAGCCATTTCTTGCGTCAAATTTTCCATTAAATAAGATCCGGCCCAAGGATCAATGACGTTACTGATATGCGTTTCTTCCTGCAAAATTAATTGCGTATTACGCGCAATTCGGCTTGAGGTTGCCGACGGTAAGGCAATGGCCTCATCAAATGAGTTGGTATGTAAGGATTGGGTACCACCAAAAATTGCTGCCATAGCTTCAACCGTAGTGCGCACTACATTGTTGTAGGGATCTTGCTCGGTTAACGACCAACCTGAAGTCTGGCAATGCGTGCGGAGCATTAATGACTTTTGATTTTTAGGATTAAATTCTTTCATCATGCGCCACCACAATAAGCGCGCCGCCCTTAACTTGGCCACCTCTAAATAAAAGTTCATGCCAATGGCAAAAAAGAACGATAAGCGACCAGCAAAACCATCCACATCAAGGCCTTTAGCTAACGCAGTTTTCACATATTCTTTACCATCAGCCAAAGTAAAGGCCAACTCTAAAACTTGATTGGCCCCCGCCTCCTGCATGTGATAGCCCGAAATAGAAATCGAATTAAATTTCGGCATATGCAAAGTGGTGTACTCAATAATGTCGCCAATAATGCGCATAGATGGCTCAGGCGGATAGATATAGGTATTACGCACCATGAACTCTTTTAAAATATCGTTTTGAATCGTGCCCGATAACTCCGCTTGACTTACGCCCTGCTCTTCACCAGCAACTATGTAGCCCGCCAAAATAGGTAGTACAGCGCCATTCATCGTCATCGACACAGAAACTTTATCCAGTGGAATTCCTGCGAATAAAATGTTCATGTCTTCAACTGAATCGATTGCTACCCCAGCTTTGCCGACATCACCAGTTACGCGAGGATGATCGGAGTCATAACCACGATGCGTGGCCAAATCAAATGCTACCGATACACCCTGACCACCGGCAGCTAGCGCCTTGCGATAAAAAGCATTCGATTCTTCAGCCGTTGAAAAGCCCGCGTATTGGCGAATCGTCCATGGTCGCACCGAGTACATGGTTGCTTGAGGGCCGCGTATAAAAGGTTCAAAACCCGGTAATGAATTGGTAAACGGCAGATCGCGCGTGTCGGCAGCGGTATAGAGGGCCTTAATGTGAATTCCATCGGGGGTTTGCCACCCCAGTTGATCGACCTTACCCGCAGGCGCCGACTTTTCAGCCTGCTTTTGCCAATCATCTAGGTTACTTTTAGCCGGTTCAGGCCAAGCAGGAGTGTTGGGTTTTGATGGTTTTCGATCTTTACTCATTAATGGCTCCTATTTAGCCTTTTTTTGATTAAAGCAACTAATACAGCAATTGTGCTTGACAAATACGGTAATGTCTAGCTATTGTATACATAATTATGAATACAAAAATGAATTTAAGGCCTTTATATGAGGAAGTTGCTGAGCGACTAAGAGGTCAGATCTTCGCCCACGACTTTGCCCCAGGCAGCTGGCTAGACGAACAAAGCCTGGCGGAACAGTATGGAATTAGCCGTACACCCATGAGAGAAGCCATTAAGGTACTGGCGGCTGAGGGATTAATAACCATGAAGTTACGCCGCGGCGCCTATGTAACCGAGGTAAATCAGACCGATTTAGCCCAAATCTTTACAGTTCTTTCGCTGTTAGAGGGTGAGGCTGCCAAAACCGCCGCCCTTAAAGCCAGTGAAAGCGACCTCAATCGCTTAGACGATTTGCATTTAAAGCTTGAAAAAGCTGCTGCCGATCGCGATTTAGAGCAATTCTTTGATATAAACGTGCGGTTTCATGACCTTTTACTTGAAATTACTGCCAACCCATGGATGACTGGAGTCATTGCCGATTTACGTAAGGTGCTTAAGCTCCAGCGCCGCAATTCCTTGGATCAAACAGGCCGCTTACAGAATTCATTACTGGAGCATCGTGACATCTTAAAGGCCATTTTGCAACGCGATGGCGACCTAGCCGCTAAGACAATGCGCGCGCACTTAGCACAAGGCTTGGTGGCTAGTCGCTAAAAGGGTTTGTGTCAGCCCAAAAATAAGGCCTGCCAGACCGGTTATTTTTTTACGACGAGAGGACCCGGCAAGGAAGCTAGATACGCAGCAATATTCCGTATTTGTGGGTCTGTCAATCCTTTGGCCTGAGAGCCCATCACCGCATTTTTACGCCCATAGTTAGCATTCGTCTCTACTTGGTATGAACGTAAAGCGTAATATAAATAATCTTCATGCTGCCCTGCTAGCCTAGGATAAGTAGGTGCAATCGAGCTGAAGTAATCAGCGCCGTGACAAGCAGCGCAATTGCGTTCAGCAACTAATTTTTTACCACTCTCAATATCAGCCGCAGAGGCCAAGCCAATATTTGCAAGAAGAAGAAGGCAAATAGCTGTAAATTTCATAAACAAACCTTTAAACCAAAATTACTTCAAGGAATTCATTGGGGAGCTACTATTTTGGGCGGCATAGTATTCGCCAATGTCGACCATATCCTGATCAGACAAGCTAGCAGAGATGGCACGCATGGTGGGGTGTTTGCGCTCGCCTTTTTTATAGGCCTGCAAAGAACTAGCAATATAAGCCGAATTTTGCCCCCCTATTTTGGGCACGTGATAGACCAAGGGGTAATCAGCACGGTAATCGGGAATTGAGTGGCAGCCTGAACACAGCCATACTTTAGCTTTACCAGCTTCAGCAGACCCTTTAAGGTCTTGTGCTTGCGCGTTAGAACTCAGACCCATATAAGCAACATAAATCCCGCCCAATAAAAGCATGAAAGGATTCAGTGGCTTAGAGGAGAATGGCTTAGCAGCAGATAAATTATTCATGAAAAAAATACACAAAGTCGGTTTTGAATTGCTCAGAGTATAACGGACTGGGCGTACTACCCCCTTGATCCCCATGCTATTCCTAGGCAAAATGGCTAGACCCCATCCCCATTAAAGTGATTTTAAATGAAGCAAGCCCAACCCATCTCACCCGCTACCTTTTCAGGTTCGAGCACCTATATCGCCACAGCAGACCTTAAGCTAGCAGTAAATGCCGCCCTAACCCTACAACGCCCCCTTTTAATCAAAGGTGAGCCAGGCACAGGCAAAACGATGTTGGCTGAAGAGGTAGCTCAAGCTTTAGGCATGCCACTTTTACAGTGGCATATTAAATCGACTACTAAAGCACAACAAGGGCTCTATGAGTATGACGCCGTAAGCCGCTTGCGAGACTCACAACTGGGTGATGCCAAAGTAAATGACATCCGCAACTACATTATTAAAGGGGTGCTCTGGCAAGCTTTTGCAGCTGAAGAGCCCACGGTCTTATTAATCGATGAGATCGATAAAGCTGATATTGAGTTTCCAAATGATCTCCTGCGGGAAATTGACCGCATGGAATTTTATGTTTATGAAACCCGGGAACTAATTCGGGCTAAGCATCGCCCTTTAGTCATCATTACCTCAAATAATGAAAAAGAATTGCCCGACGCATTTTTGCGCCGCTGTTTCTTTCATTACATTGCTTTTCCAAACGCGGAAACGATGCGCAATATCGTTGCAGTTCATCACCCGAATTTACAAGCCGATTTACTGGCTGCTGCTCTTCAGTCCTTTTATCAAATACGGGCATTACCTGGATTGAAGAAAAAACCGTCAACCTCAGAACTCATTGATTGGCTAAAACTTCTATTAGCGGAAGGGACCTCGCCGGAAGCGCTTTATCAAAACGAGGAGAACGTTTTAATCCCGCCATTGCATGGTGCCTTACTCAAAAATGAACAAGATTTACAACTATTTGAGCGTTTAGTATTAATGAATCGGAACCACCGCTAACGTGTTAATTGATTTTTTCTTCCAATTAAAAAAAGCCAAAATACCAGTCTCAATATTGGAATTTCTCACTTTGCTTGAAGCGCTAAAGCAAGGCGTGATACCACCTTCGATCGATGCCTTTTATCAACTTGCTCGCATCACTTTAATCAAAGATGAGCAGTATTTCGATCGCTTTGATCAGACCTTTGGAGCTTATTTTCAAGGCATCGAAAATATCATCGCCCTTCAACCTGAAATTCCGCTCGCTTGGCTCGAAAAACAATTGCAACGAGTATTAACTGCTGAAGAAAAAGCCGCCTTGCAAAAATTAGGTGGGCCCGAGGCTTTAAAAAAACGCTTAGCTGAACTGATGCAAGAGCAAAAGGGTCGACATGAAGGTGGGAAAAAATGGATCGGTACCGGCGGGTCATCACCTTTTGGACATGGCGGCTATCATCCCGAAGGCATACGTATTGGCGGTGCCAGCGCTGGCAATCGAACTGCTATTAAGGTATGGGAAGCGCGCGAGTTTAAAGACTATGACAGCGATTTAGCGCTCAGCTCTCGCAATATCAAGATTGCCTTACGCCGCTTACGCCGCTTTGCCAGAACTGGTTCAGCGCTCGAATTTGATTTAGACAAGACCATTCACTCTACCGCTGCTAATGCAGGTATGCTGGATATTAAAATGCGTCCTGAGCGCCATAACCAAGTTAAGGTGTTGTTACTCATGGATGTTGGCGGCTCGATGGACGATCACGTTGCTCGAGTTTCTGAACTATTTTCGGCTGCCAAAAGTGAATTTAAGCATTTGGCCCATTTTTATTTTCATAATTGTGTTTATGAGCGCTTGTGGCAAAGCAATCGACGCAGGCGCGATCAAATATCGGCTACCCAAGACATCATCAACACTTACTCATCCGATTACAAGCTCATTTTTGTAGGTGATGCCACGATGTCGCCCTACGAAATACTTTCCCCTGGGGGTTCGGTTGAGTTTGATAACCGCGAATCAGGGGCTGCATGGCTAAAGCGATTACTTCATCATTTTCCGCATTACGCATGGCTGAACCCCGAGCCTGAAGCTGTTTGGCAATATCGACAGTCCATTGAAGTAGTACAAAATCTAGTGCAAGGTCGAATGTATCCAGTAACATTGGCTGGACTCGAGAGCGCTATGCGCCAACTATCAAAATAATATTGAATTTAAAGGTCCCCATGTCTAATTCTTTAATCGATTCTCGCTTACATGATCTCGGCATTCTATTGCCGGCTGTGGGTGCGCCGGCAGCTGCCTATGTCATGGTAGTACAAACAGGGCAATTGGTATTTCTTTCGGGTCATATTGCCAAGCGCGATGGCAAGCCCTGGGTTGGTAAGTTAGGTAAGGATATGGATACAGAGACCGGCAAAGCCGCGGCCCGAGCCATTGCTATCGATTTAATGGCAACCCTAAAAGCGCAAGTGGGCTCGCTTGATCGCGTCAGACGCATCGTCAAAGTAATGGGTCTAGTCAATTCAACCGATACCTATACCGACCAGCACTTAGTCATTAATGGCTGCTCAGAATTACTCTTTGCGGTTTTCGGCGCTGCCGGGCAGCACGCCCGTAGTGCCTTTGGAGTAACGCAAATTCCTTTGGGTGCATGCGTGGAAATTGAATTGATCGCAGAAATTGAATAGTACTGATTTAAGTGTCTTAAAAACTGCGGTCGCTTGGCTGCAAGCTGGCGATCGCATTGCCATTGCGACGGTGGTGCAAACCTGGGGATCTTCACCGCGCCCAGTTGGCTCATGGCTTGTGATGCGTGCCGATGGGCAAGTAGCCGGGTCAGTCTCCGGGGGCTGCATTGAAGACGATTTAATGCGTCGGGTACAAACTGAAATACTGACGCGTAGTACGCCTGAACTCGTTATTTATGGCGTCAGTCAAGAAGAAGCAGTGCGCTTTGGTTTGCCTTGTGGAGGTACGCTACGGTTATTGGTTGAGCCACGTCCGCAATTATCCATCTTAGAGAAATTATTAGAATTAATTTCTAATCAGCAAATAGTCCGCCGTATATTAAATGTCCAAACTGGCGAATCAACTTTAGAGGCTGGTGCGCGGAATGATCTATTTTCCTTCGCCGCCGATGTCATGAAAACCTCATATGGCCCACGCTGGCGCATGATTCTGATTGGCGCAGCACAGTTATCACTCTATTTAGCTGACTTTGCAATTGCGAGTGATTTTGAGGTAATCATGATTGATCCGCGCGAAGAATATGCCGCCAGCCTAGAAGCAAGTATTGATAAAGAGAATCTCCAATTTATTCAAGACATGCCTGATGATGCCTTATTAACTCTGGGTGTTGACCCGCATACTGCAGTTGTAGCGCTTACCCATGATCCGAAGCTCGATGATTTAGCCCTCATTGAAGCTTTAAAGTCGCCGGCATTTTATGTTGGTGCTTTAGGTAGCCATACTAATAATCAAAAACGCAAGGCGCGTTTACGTGAGTTTGATTTAACCCAAGCACAGGTAGACCGCTTATTTGGTCCAGTTGGGCTCGCCATTGGTGCGCTAACACCGCCGGAAATAGCCATTGCGATTATGGCGGAAATTATTGCAGTTCAACGCGGCGTGGCTTTACCACTACAACGCCTTTAAGCGCCCTTCTTTTAAGCGCGGATCTACGTAGTGACCTTTGCGCGCGCGATTGCCGGCAAAAGACTTCAGGGTTTTGTTATCTAAACTGCGTTCAGTGGGTTTACCACCTCGGCCAATACCCGAATAGTTTGCCCCTGCATCGCCAACCGCAATTGCTGCGCTTAAATTCTCGGCATCATCAAGGCCCATCAGAATGACGCCTTTACCACCAGCAGGTAAACGCTTTAATTCATCTAAAGGAAAAACCAATAAGCGCGCACTCGCCGATAAGCAAGCTACTTGGCGCATACCTACAGCGACTTTCACTGCTGATAACGGCGCGTCACCACCAGGATGCTTAGTATCAATGCCAATAAATGATTTACCTGCTTTGTTACGGGTCGTCATGTCGGCTACATTAGCCAAGAATCCATTGCCTGCACGTGTAGCGATTAATACCAAATCATCGGCTTGCCCGGCGTAATAAGCGACCATCTGCGAGCCTGGGGCTAAATTAACAAAGCTAGTTAAAGGCGAGCCATCGCCACGAGCGCCAGGTAGTTCACTAACAGGAACGGTATAAACCCGACCATCACTCCCAAATCCTTGGATCACATCTAAGGTACTACATTCATAAGTAGCATACAAAGCATCGCCGGCCTTGAATGAAAATTGCTGCTCATCATGTTCATGTCCTTGCCGCACCCGTACCCACCCTTTTTGCGAGACGATGACAGTAACTGGTTCATCGAGTACTTTGGTTTCAGCAACCGCGCGCTTATCTTCTTGAATTAAGGTGCGACGTTCATCACCAAACTCTTTGGTATCGGCTTCAATTTCTTTAATAATGCATTTACGCAAGGTGGCATCACTTTGTAATAAGCCTTGTAAATCATCGCGTTCAGTTTTTAATTCTTTTAATTCTTGTTCAATCTTGATGCCCTCAAGGCGCGCTAATTGACGTAAACGAATTTCAAGAATATCTTCAGCCTGCCGATCGCTTAACTTAAAGGCCTTTATTAAATCAGCTTTGGGCTCATCACTTTTGCGAATAATTTTAATAACTTGATCAATATTCAAAAGGATAATGCGACGTCCTTCTAAAATATGCATCCGATCTTTTACCTTGCCCAGCCGGTGAGCCGTGCGACGAGTTACTGTTTGCACCCGAAACTCTAGCCACTCTTGCAAAATATCGCGTAAGCCTTTTTGGCGGGGTCGTCCATCATTACCAATCATCACCAAATTAATCGGCGCATTCGACTCTAAGGAGGTATGCGAGAGTAATAAATTGGCGAATTCATTCACATCGATATTTTTACTTTTTGGTTCAAATACTAACCGCACTGCGGCATCTTTACTCGATTCATCACGCACACCGTCTAACATGCTCAAGATAGTTTGGCGCGAATTGATTTGATCTGTACTTAAGGCTTTTTTACCAATCTTCACCTTCGGATTAGTAAGCTCCTCTATTTCCTGTAAGACGCGTTGCGTCGAGGTAGCTGGGGGCAACTCGTTTACAACAATTTGCCATTGACCCCGGGCCATTTCTTCTACGCTCCAGCGGGCTCGCACTTTGATGCTACCTCGGCCCGCTTCATAAATTTGGGCAATTTCAGCCGCCGACGAAATAATTTGGCCCCCGCCTGGAAAATCAGGGCCCGGCAGATAAGTCAATAAATTAGCAGTAGTTAATTTTGGCGACTTCATTAAGGCAATTGCGGCGCTTGCCACTTCGCGCAAATTATGTGAAGGTATTTCTGTTGCCATACCCACTGCAATACCTGATGCGCCGTTAAGCAACACAAAAGGCAAGCGTGCTGGCAGCATTTTGGGCTCTTCAAACGAGCCATCGTAGTTCAGCGCAAAATCGACGGTACCTTCGTTAATCTCACTCAATAAGAGATTGGCAATCTTCGTCAGTCGGGCTTCTGTATAGCGCATTGCCGCCGCACCATCGCCATCACGCGAACCAAAATTGCCTTGTCCATCGATCAAGGGATAACGCAAAGAAAAACTTTGCGCTAAACGCACTAACGCATCGTATGCCGACTGATCGCCATGGGGATGAAACTTACCCAAGACGTCGCCCACTACACGGGCGCTTTTTACCGGCTTTGCATCTGCCCGTAACCCCATTTCGCTCATTGAAAATAAAATGCGCCGTTGCACGGGTTTCTGCCCATCAGCCACTTCAGGTAGAGCCCGGCCTTTCACCACGCTAATGGCGTAATCTAAATAAGCACGTTCAGCGTAAACCGCTAGTGTTAAGTGGTCTTCGCCCTCATCGCCTAATTTGGCACCACCTTTAGTGGATGGGTTACGCGGTCCATTCGGTTCGGTTATTACTTCAATTTCATCGAATAAATCGGCCTGACCTTTTTTACTCGGCGCTTTCTTGTGGGGTTTTTTACTTGCCATTAAATATCTGCCTCGACTTCATTACCGCGTTCCTCTAACCAATCACGCCTAGCACCCGATTCTGCTTTGCCCATCAACATATCCATAGTCTTAAACGTTTCTAACTCAGTTAGCTCTCCTAACACTACCGGTAATAATCGTCGCGTATCCGGGTTTAAAGTGGTATCCCATAACTGCTCTGCGCTCATTTCTCCAAGACCTTTAAAACGGGAAATTTGCCAGGCCGCTTCACGTACACCATCTTTACGTAACTTATCTTCAATCGCAATCAGTTCGCTACTATCGAGCGCATACATTTTTTGCGCTGGCTTTTTGCCTCTTGCAGGCGCATCAACCCGAAATAAAGGGGGGCGAGCAATATAAATATGGCCTAAGTCAATTAAGCGGGGGAAGTGTTTATAAAATAACGTCAGTAAGAGCACTTGAATGTGTGCGCCATCGACATCCGCATCTGACAAGATACAAATCTTGCCATAACGCAAGTTGGTTAAATCTGGCTCATCATTCGCCCCATGCGGATCTACTCCAATTGCTACCGCAATATCGTGAATTTCATTGTTAGCAAATAAACGATCGCGCTCAGCCTCCCAAGTATTGAGCACTTTGCCCCGTAAAGGCAGGATGGCTTGATATTCTTTATTACGTCCCATTTTGGCCGAGCCACCAGCTGAATCACCCTCAACCAAAAAGATTTCGTTAAGGGCGATATCTTCACTTTCACAATCAGTTAACTTGCCAGGCAAAATAGCTACACCCGATGACTTTTTCTTTTCGACTTTTTGACCAGCACGCGTGCGCGCTTGGGCTTGCTTAATAACCAATTCAGCCAAGGTGCGGCCATAATCAACGTGTTGATTGAGCCACAACTCAAGCGCAGATTTAGCGTAGACCGAAACTAAGCGAACCGCATCGCGTGAATTTAAGCGCTCTTTAATTTGTCCTTGAAACTGCGGATCTAAGACTTTGGCCGACAAAATAAAAGAAGCACGGGCAAAGACATCTTCTGGCATGAGCTTTACACCCTTCGGCTGCAAAGAATGCATTTCAATAAACCCTTTTACGGCATTAAAGAGACCTTCACGCAAGCCACTTTCATGGGTGCCCCCTGCGGGGGTTGGAATTAAATTCACATAACTTTCGCGGATGGGTGACCCATCTTCAGTCCAAGCTACTACCCAAGCTGCGCCCTCACCTTCGGCAAAATTATCATCAGCACCTTCCCCTGTAGAGTATTGCTCGCCTTCAAATGGTGGTATCACCTCTGCGCTATGGCCGCTCTGTGCAAGCGCTTCATTTAGATAGCCACGTAAACCTTGCGCGTATTGCCAAGTTTGGGTCTCGCCCGATTTCTCTTGAATTAATGTCACTTTTACGCCGGGTAATAGCACTGCTTTTGAGCGCAATAAGCGAATAAGATCGGCCATTGGAATGACGCCACTATCAAAATACTTTGCATCCGGCCAAGCACGCACACAAGTGCCATGATTTTTATCTTGCTTGCTGCTGGCCTTGGTTTTCAGTTTTTCTATGACGTTACCGTTGGCAAAAGCCAAAGTAGAAACCTGTTGGTCACGCCATACGGTAACTTCAAGCCGTTTTGATAACGCGTTTGTAACTGAAACCCCAACCCCATGCAAACCGCCTGAAAAGGCATAAGCACCACCCGAGCCTTTTTCAAATTTTCCACCTGCATGTAGCTGGGTGAAAACAATCTCTACCACCGGTAATTTTTCAGTTGGGTGAATGCCCACCGGAATACCGCGTCCATCATCTTCAATACTCACACTGCCATCGGTATGCAAAGTAACCACAATTTGCTTACCAAAGCCTCCTAAGGCTTCATCGGCAGCGTTATCGAGTACTTCCTGAATCACGTGCAGGGGGTTATCAGTGCGGGTATACATCCCTGGACGTTGCCGCACAGGCTCAAGACCTTTGAGGACCTGAATAGAAGATTCGCTGTATTGAGCGGGTTTACGAGTAGCCATGCGCAGAAATTGTAGTCATATCTGGGTTGCTAGTCGTAAATTTAAATTCTGCGCACTAAAACCCTAAACAATTTATTGGCTCTAAACCAATACCGGGGGGTTTTGGGTCGAATTGGCTAGCCATGACAAAATGCGGATATGAGCGTATTCAATCACTTATACCGCCAGCCCCCTTTTCAGGTAGTCTAAGCCATGGTCAAAACTTCCTCAGCCGGCTATCAACCACCAAAAAATCACCTCCCCCTAAAACAGGTATTGATTTTTGGCGGCTTATTGGTCACCCTCTCCATGGGTATTCGCCATGGCTTTGGTTTATTTAATTTACCGATTACTAGCGCTAATGGCTGGGATCGAGAAACCTTCGCCCTTACGATTGCTTTGCAAAATTTAGCTTGGGGCGCTATTCAACCGATTACAGGCGCCATTGCTGATCGATTTGGTGCCTTCAAAATCATGGTTGCTGGTGGCCTTCTATATGCGCTTGGTTTAGCAGGCATGGCACTCTCAACCGATGCACTGAATTTCACGCTCGCTGGGGGACTTCTCATTGGACTAGCCCAAACGGCTACGACTTATAGCATTGTGTTTGGCGTACTCGGGCGGAATGTAGCGGCGGAGAAGCGGGTTTGGGCCATGGGCATTGCAGCAGCAGCAGGCTCGTTCGGGCAGTTTCTGATGATCCCGATTGAACAAGGTTTAATTAGTGGCTTTGGCGCTCAAGATGCTTTGCTCATTTTGGCGCTCATGGCCACTTTAATGCTGCCAGCAGCCTTCATGTTGCGCGAGAAAAACTTTAGCCACAATCTGAAGTTAGGCGATCAAACTTTAGTGCAAGCACTACGTGAGGCCTTTGGCAACCCGAGCTTTCGTCTACTGACGCTGGGCTATTTTGTTTGCGGGTTTCAAGTCGTATTTATTGCAGTACATTTAGCGCCTTATTTGAAGGACATGTCTAAGCTCTATCCAGCCGTGGGTAGCCCAATGGTAGCAACTACTGCGCTTGCGTTAATCGGCCTATTCAATGTATTTGGAACCTATTATTCTGGGGTTATTGCACAAACTATTCCCAAGAAATTTTTACTAAGTGGCATTTACTTCACACGCTCCGTCGTGATCGCAGCTTTTATTTTGCTGCCGATTACGCCGCTGACGACCTATATTTTTGCTGCTTTTATGGGCTTCTTATGGCTTTCTACCGTCCCCCTTACAAATGGCATCGTCGCGCAAATATTTGGCGTCAAATATTTAACTACCCTTTCTGGCTTGGTGTTTTTTTCGCATCAATTAGGCAGTTTTTGCGGCGCTTTTTTCGGTGGGTATCTATACGATCAAACGGGTTCATATCAAATTGTTTGGTTGATTGCAATTGGCTTAGGCATCTTTGCCGGTTTAGTGAATCTACCCATTCGGGAGCAGGCTATTGTGCGCCCCGCCTTAGCCTAAGTACAATTCAAGTATGAAGCGCACTCTTTTTATTGCCGACAAAAGTCGGAAACCTTGGCTGATGGTCTTTTGGTATGCCTTAATTACAATGGCACTTGGCCTCAGCTTTACTGCATATTACGCGCCCTCAGTCATGGTCAATATTACCAATCAGGTCTGGGCCCTTTGTGGTTGGTAGCTGATAAAGATGCTCATAGCATGAACGGTGATTCAGCCCGCCGTAGCACAATGGATAGTGCAACCGCCTCCTAAGCGGTAGATCCAGGTTCGACTCCTGGCGATGGGACCACTTTAAGTTATCCACAGCTTTTGTGGATAACTTGACAAAAGCGCATGTAAGTCCTCAATTTGTATAGCATGATCTTGTCTGCTAAAAATTTAAGCATATACAGTTAGTTCAAGCTAAACACGCTTAAGTGTAAAAACTGCGCCACAAATGAGCACCAAAATTGTGAATCTATTTACGGGTGAAAATATTTTTTTACCAAGCCTTGCGGAATCGTTTACATTGTGATCTAGGCTAAACTGAATTAGACATTAAAAACAGTATTGGAGACACTTCATGTTGCAACAAATTCGTTACGGTATTGTAATTACCGCACTTATCTGTAGTGCCTTCACACAAATTGCGTTCGCGCAAAGTAGCTACCCAAATAAAGCCATTCGCTTAGTTGTGCCGTTTCCTGCTGGCGGAGCAACCGATAACATTGCCAGACCCTTGCAACTCGAACTTCTTGCTACCGACAAATGGAATGTCGTTATTGATAACAAACCTGGTGCGGGTGGTAATATTGGCGCGGAGGTAGTAGCTAAGGCTCTACCCGATGGCTATACCTGGCTAATGGCTTCAGTGGGCACACATGGCATTAATCTGCCTTTGTATACGCAGGGCGGCGGCAAACTACCCTTTGACCCCATTAAAGACTTCACGCCAATAACCTTGGTAGCCGAGCTACCCAATGTCCTCATCCTTAATCTTGATTTTGCTAAACGCAATAACATTAATAGCGTCAACGATTTAATCGCCTATGCCCGCGCCAACCCAGGTAAGGTGAATATGGCCTCAAGTGGCAATGGCACTTCAATTCACATGGCAGGAGAATTGTTTAAGTCGATGACCAAAACATATATGGTGCACTTACCCTATCGTGGTAGCCCACCAGCAATAACGGATTTAATGGCAGGTAACGTAGATATTATGTTTGATAATCTCCCCTCAGCAATTAACTATATTAAAGCGGGTCGTCTCAAAGCCTTGGCAGTAACTAGCGCAAAACGCTCACCCGCCTTTCCCGATTTACCCACCATTGCAGAGGCGGCAAAATTACCCGGTTATGAAGCGACCTCTTGGTTTGGTATTGTTGCGCCAGCCAATTTGCCGCCAGAAATTTTGAAGCAATCGAGCGCTACCTTAATGAAAGCAATTAACAGCGCATCTGTGCGTGAAAAATATTTGGCAATGGGCGCAGAACCAGTAGGCAATACGCCTGCACAATTTGCTACCTTCATTAAAAATGAAATTGCGAAGTGGACGAAGGTGGTAAAAGATTCAGGCGCTAAAGTTGACTAAGTAAGCTGGGTGCTTTTAACTTAATTTTGATAATAATTTACTTGGGCTAATTATTTCAGGATCAAGAATTAATTCAATGACAGCGCCTGTTTTACTTTTTAAGGCGGCTGCAAAGGCAGCGGCAAATTCAGCAGTTTTGCTAACCCGATAACCTGGCATACCAAAACTTTCAGCAAGCTTAATAAAGTCTGGATTTGTTAAGCCAGTACCTAATACGCGGTTTTTAAATTCACGCTCTTGATGCATGCGAATGGTGCCCAAAATGCCGTTATTTACAATGATCACAATTGGATAAGCGTCATAACGCATTGCGGTAGCTAATTCTTGACAGGTCATCATAAAGTCACCATCACCACAAAAGGCGATTGCAACCCGCTGTGGATCTAAAAGTTTGGCAGTAATTGCGGCAGGTAAACCATATCCCATCGAGCCATTGGCTGGTGCAAGCTGAGTTCGAAATGGACCATAGGGATAAAAGCGATGTAACCACGTGGCAAAGTTACCGGCGCCGTTACATAAAACTGCATTACGCGGAATGAGCCGTGCAAAAGAAGCCACAATCTGCGCTAACTGCAAGTCGCCTTGAACGGTTACTGGTGCTGAAAATGCAACATATGCCGCATGTGCAGCAGACATTTGCGTGCGCTCGTAGTCACTTGGCATGCTAACTATATTTAAAGCGGCACAAAATGCTGCTGGGCTGCAATTCAGTGCAAATTCAGGACGATACACTCGGCCTAACTCTTCTGCCCCAGCCAATACATGAATCAAGGTGTTTTGGGGTGTTGGGGGTGTAACAATTTGATAGCCAGCAGTAGTCATTTCACTTAATCGCTCACCAATAACGAGTAAGACGTCAGCAGCTTTGACGCGCTTGACTAATTCAGGGTTGGCACCAATGCCGAGATCACCAGCAAAACAGGGGCGTAAATTATCGATGTGATCTTGGGAGCGAAAACTGGTTGCCACTGGAATTCCCTCGCGTTCAGCCCACGCAGCAATATCATTGCAGGCAGAGGCATTCCAGCTACCGCCACCAATTACAACCATGGGGTGCTTAGCCTGCATAAACGCTTGCATGGCTAGCTTAAAATCGGCTTGATTTAAGCCTGGTTGCACAATGTGCGCTGGTTTTACGGGAAATTCTTGCCCTACAGCAAATAACATATCCTCAGGTAAAGCTAGCACTACAGGCCCTTTGCGACCCGACTGAGCAACATGAAAGGCATGAGATACAAATTCCTCAATTCGATCAACGCGATCAATACTGCCAGCCCATTTGGTGCATTCGGAAAAGAGTCGCCGGTAATCCATTTCTTGGAACGCTTCGCGCTCGACCATATCGGTACCCACTTGGCCGATTAATAAAACCATTGGGGTCGAATCTTGAAAAGCAGTATGCACGCCAATCATGGCATTACTTGCGCCCGGCCCGCGCGTCACCATCACTACTCCCGGCTTACCCGTTAGCTTGGCATAGGCTTCAGCCATATAGGCAGCGCCACCTTCATGCCTGCAGGTGATAAAGCGAAAGTGTTCATTATGATCAACTAGGCCATCGAGCAAGGGCAAAAAGCTTTCGCCTGGAACGCCAAAAGCCATCTCAACCCCTTGGCGAATGAGCGCATTAGCCAATATTTGCCCACCGTGCGGTAAGTCAGTTTGCTTGTTATTGGGGGAAGATAAATTCATTTAAACACCTGTTCCTTTGTTTTTTCTCTTAAACTCTCACGACATGTATACACTCAATACCAGCACCCAAGCCGCTTTGGAAGAAATGCTCCAAAATACTGCTCGTACCCCGCCCGCCGACTTTTTACCTGTGTATTTCAACCACAGTTTAATTGGGTGCATTAACCCTGAGTTTATTCCCTACCTTCAAGAGACCTTGAATAAGGCGCCCATTCCGCTGATTCAGCTAGACCAACAACGGCTATCCATTACCCATGCCCGCCCCATCGCTGTCAGTCAAAGTCTGCAAAGCCTAACCGAGCGCTTACGCGCTGGCGGTTTAATTCCAGGCTGGCGTAATGAAGAATTTGCTTGGCTTGATACCGATGGCCACGAACACTTTCGTCTCGAACGTGCCGCCTTCAAAACCTTTGGCTTTCGAAGTTTGGCAGCCCATATCAACGGCTATACCAAAAGTGGGCTTATATGGCTGGGTCGACGCAGTGAAAGCAAAAGTATCGACCCCGGCCGTTTAGATAACTTAAGTGCCGGCGGAATTAGCGCCGACGAAACCCCATGGGTATGTGCAAAACGTGAATTATGGGAAGAAGCTGGCGTGCCAATTCAGTTAGCGCATGATATTCAGCCTGCAGGCCGCATACCCATGCAGCGGGTTAGTCCACCATTCGGTTTTCATGATGAATTACTCTATGTATACGACTTAGAATTACCCGCTCATTTTGTACCCACCAACCACGACGGTGAGGTTAGTGGCTTTATTGCTGTCAGTTGTGCTGAGGCTGCCGCCCGAATTTTAGCGGATGAATTTACGGGTGATGCAGCCCTAGTCACGGCCGATTTTATTTTGCGCCACAGCAAATAAAATAAATCGATGTGGGCTACTCTCCCACCCTATTTCGTGGTTAAATAAGACTTAAGGATGAAACAGGGGTGCCCTCCGCATGATGTTGCTGGGGCTGAGAAAAACCCTCGAACCCGATCCAGGTAATGCTGGCGTGGGGAGTTCCATCAAACCGACACCCGGTTTCGTCCATCTTAATAATGTAAGGAGATGGGCATGAGCACAAAACACGAGATTCCTAGTCTAAAAAGCCTTGAGCGCGACTTTGGGCAAAAATTTGCCTACCCTGCCTCAACGAAAACCTATCTTGCAGGCTCGCGTGCGGATATTAAGGCCCCCTTGCGCATGATTGAGCAATTACCTACCCAAGTTGGTGATGCTTTAGTACCCAATCCACCAGTACCTGTCTATGACACTTCAGGCCCTTATAGCGATCCAGATATTGTGATTAACCTTGAAAAAGGCTTACCGTTACTGCGCGCGAATTGGATTACAGAGCGCAACGACACCATCCAATTAGCTGGGCCCACTTCGGAATACGGCGTGGCTCGGTCGAATGATGCGGAAACCAAACACCTCCGCTTTGCTCACATTGGTGCACCACGTGTTGCTAAATCTGGTCATAACGTGAGTCAAATGCACTATGCCCGCCAAGGCATCATCACCCCAGAAATGGAATATATTGCACTGCGCGAATCGATGGGGCTAGAACAGTTACGCCAAGATCTGCGTTATAAACAATTGCTGAAACAGCATCCCGGCAAAAGTTATGGCGCTAATTTGCCAGAAAACATGACTGCCGAATTTGTGCGTCAAGAAGTTGCTGCTGGTCGGGCAATTATTCCTGCAAATATTAATCACCCCGAGCTTGAGCCAATGATTATTGGGCGTAACTTTCGGGTAAAAATTAATGGGAATTTAGGTAATTCAGCTGTTACTTCATCCATTAATGAAGAAGTTGAAAAAATGGTTTGGTCGATTCGCTGGGGCGCCGATACCATTATGGATTTATCCACCGGTAAACATATTCATGAAACCCGCGAGTGGATCATTCGCAATTCTCCAGTACCGATTGGTACAGTCCCAATCTATCAAGCGCTCGATAAAACAGGTGGCGTGGCCGAAGATCTCACCTGGGAAATGTTCCGCGATACCTTAGTAGAACAAGCTGAACAAGGCGTTGATTATTTCACGATTCATGCGGGAGTGTTACTGCGTTATGTGCCGATGACTGCCGATCGCATTACTGGCATTGTCTCTCGCGGTGGCTCCATCATGGCGAAGTGGTGTCTTGCGCATCACAAAGAAAATTTTCTGTACACCAAGTTTGATGAAATCTGCGAAATCATGAAAGCCTACGATGTCTCGTTTAGTTTAGGCGATGGCTTGCGGCCTGGTTGCATTGCCGACTCAAACGATGCGGCTCAGTTTGGGGAATTGCATACCCTTGGCGAGCTCACTGCTAAAGCATGGCAGCACGATGTACAAGTGATGATTGAGGGTCCAGGTCATGTGCCAATGCAACGCATTGAAGAAAATATGACCGAAGAACTCAAACATTGTTTTGAAGCGCCTTTTTACACTTTAGGACCACTAATTACCGATATTGCGCCTGGTTATGATCACATTACGAGTGGTATTGGGGCAGCACAAATTGGCTGGTATGGCACAGCAATGCTGTGCTATGTCACCCCTAAAGAGCATCTCGGCTTACCCGATAAAGAAGATGTGCGCGAAGGCATCATTACTTACAAAATTGCTGCACATGGCGCCGATTTAGCGAAAGGTTTGCCTGGCGCACAAGTACGTGATAACGCTTTATCAAAAGCACGCTTCGAGTTTCGTTGGGAAGATCAATTTAATTTAGGGCTCGATCCTGAGCGCGCACGTGAGTACCATGATGCAACTTTGCCAGCAGAAGGCGCAAAAATTGCCCACTTCTGCTCGATGTGTGGGCCTAAATTCTGCTCGATGAAGATTACGCAAGAAGTCCGTGACTACGCTGCTACTTTAGATGCCGATGGCAATCCGAAAGTTATCCCGATCACGCAGGAAGCTAAGCAAGGGATGGAAGAAAAGTCGATTGAGTTTCGCCGGCGCGGCAGTGAAATTTATCAGTAATTGCGGGCAACAATGATTATTCCAACGGATAAGTTTGGCTTAATATGTCAGCAATTGATTTGACGCATAAAAACTATGCGATAGTCGGTGCTGGTTTATTGGGCCGACTACTTGCGGTTAAGCTTGCGCAAGCTGGCGCCAAGATAGAGCTATTTGATCAAGGTGGCCCAGCAGCAGAGCATTCTGCAGCTCGCGTTGCAGCGTCAATGCTTGCACCCCTGGCGGAATCGGCAATAACTGCAGCCAATGTTGTACAAATGGGGCTTTATAGCTTAGCGCGTTGGCCGAGCATCCTGGCAAAATTAACTGAGCCCGTATTTTTTCAACAAGCGGGCACCCTTATCTTATGGCATCGTCAAGATACGGCAGAAGCCAAACGTTTTGCCGCCAAACTGAGTCACAACTGTCAACTCAATACAGCACTCAGTACGCCCCAAAAACTCGCGCAAGAAGATATTCATACCTTAGAGCCCAGCTTAGGAAATTGCTTTCAGCACGGTTTATTTTTACCAAACGAGGGTCAACTTGATAACCGCCAACTATTAACTGCATTAGCTGAAGAATTAAAACACTTAAAGGTAATTTGTCATTGGCATCAAAGTATCGAGCCTCATGAATTAATCCAAAATCAATATGCTGGCATTATCGATTGTCGTGGCCTTGGGGCAAAAGCAGCATGGGCTTTATCGAGTAATGAAAATAATCCATTACGTGGTGTACGTGGTGAGGTAGTACGCTTATATGCCCCTGAGGTCAAACTCAGTCGTCCTATTCGTTTCATTCACCCACGCTATCCCATTTATATTGCCCCCAAAGAAAATGATATCTATGTCATCGGTGCTACGGAAATTGAATCGGAAGATTTATCGCCCGCTAGCCTGCGTTCAACTATGGAGCTACTAAGCGCTGCTTACACCGTACATAGCGGCTTTGCAGAAGCCCGTATTCTTGAGACCCTGACCCAATGCCGGCCAACTTTAAAAAATAATTTACCCGCAATTCGTATTACAGAAAAAGGCGTGATGGAAATTAATGGTTTATATCGCCATGGCTTCATGATTGCACCGGCTATTGTCGATTGCGCCATCGAGTTGCTAGAAAGTATGGCAACTACTAGCACAGACATCGCAAGTAGCATTTTAGCAGAGCAACTGCAATTATCCGTTACACAAAGTCGAGCTTTATGCGCATTGTAGTCAACCATATTCCGCATGAATTGCCTGCTCTTAGTAAGGTAAGTGATCTACTGCAATTGATTGCGGCTAAACCGCCTTATGCGGTAGCGGTGAATTTGCAATTTATTCCGCGAACCCAACATGCGCACCATTTATTAGCAGAAAACGATCAGGTTGAAGTCATTGCACCCGTGACCGGCGGCTAATTTCAATTGACTATGACAGCCCCCCTTCCCCTCCATTCTGCCGATACCCTGGTTTTATATGGTGAAGCGTTTGCCAGCCGTTTGTTACTGGGCACCTCGCGCTACCCATCACCCCAAATTTTAGAAAATGCAATTCGCATGGCGAGTCCTGCAATGATTACCGCGAGCTTGCGACGCCAAGGCTCAAGCACTGCAATCGCTGAAAGTGGCTTTTGGGAATTACTCAAAAAAATGGCGGTACCTGTTTTACCCAATACTGCCGGTTGCCATAGTCCGCAAGAAGCGATTACGACAGCGCAAATGGCACGTGAAGTATTTAATACTCCGTGGATCAAATTAGAACTCATTGGTGATGATTACACTTTGCAGCCCGATACGTTACAGTTAGTACAAACTGCAGAGCACTTAATTAAAGATGGCTTTAAAGTCCTGCCTTACTGCACTGAAGACTTAATTCTTTGTCAGCGCTTAGTTGATGTGGGCTGCCAAGCAGTGATGCCGTGGGCGGCTCCCATTGGCACAGGGCAGGGCCCGCTGAACCCCTATGCAATGCAATTACTTCGTGAACGTCTAACTGTGCCGCTCATCGTTGATGCAGGCTTGGGCTTGCCGTCTCACGCGTGTACCGTGATGGAATGGGGTTATGACGCCGTACTACTAAATACCGCGGTAGCCTTAGCAACTGACCCCATCATCATGGCAAAAGCATTTGCTCAAGCCGTAAATGCTGGGCGCATGGCCTTCTTATCGGGCGCGATGACTGCCCAAGATTCTGCGGAGGCCAGTACTCCCCTCATTGGTACGCCGTTTTGGCATCAAGCTTAAAACATGAAGCTAATATTATGAGTATTAGGGAATGAGCTTGATTCGTGATTTAGCTGACCAAATCATTGCGGCTCACCGCAATGATGATCTTTGTCTTCCAGTACCCTCATCAACACTAGCAAACCCGCCGCCCATAATTCATAATGAGCATGCGCTAGATCATGTTGAATTAGCAGGCGCCATCGCCGCAATCGCAATGGGCTTTACCGAGGCCGATGCCAATATTGTTGGCAAAGCCTGGTCAAGAATGGCGCATCTGGATGGTGGCTTTAATCCGCAAGCGTGGCCCAACCGACCAGAGCATTTTGACTTATTGCCCTGGTCTCGCACAATGAATCCACAAGCATTTGCCGCATGCCCAAAACGTTTGGGTCTATATGCTGTGATGCCTGATGCCACTTGGGTAGCGCGCATGGTAGAAGCAGAAGCGCCGACCATTCAACTACGCTTTAAATCGAACGATCGGAAGGTCATTCAACGTGAAATTAAGCATGCGATTGCTGCTGCCAAAGATAGCAAATCCCTACTCTTTATTAATGATTTCTGGGAAGAGGCTATCGAGCAAAATGCCTATGGTGTTCATTTGGGCCAAGAAGATCTTGCTAATGCAAATTTAGCAGCAATTCGTAAGGCAGGACTCCGTTTAGGCCTTAGTACCCACGGCTATGCCGAGATGGTTGCAGTTGATCGCTTATGTCCAAGCTATATCGCCATAGGAGCCATTTTTCCCACCAATTTAAAAGTGATGCCAACGGCGCCACAAGGCTTAGGTCGCCTCTATCAATACGCTAAATTAATGAGCGACTATCCGCTCGTTGCGATTGGCGGAATCGACGCTGATAGTATTCATGCAGTTGCGCAAAGTGGGGTTGGATCTGTGGCTGTAGTAAGGGCTATTACCCAAGCAAGCGATCCCATTGCGGCAGTTAAAACGCTACAAGAATTAATGAAGACTTAAATCAATCTTGCTTTGCGTTTGACTGCGGGTAAAAGGCATGCATATGCCATAAGGGCCCTGCACCATCACCAAGATTTAGATCCTGGCCCGCAACAATGCCTGCCTCAACGTAATCAATTGCTTTAGCTACAGCTTCATCTAGCGTTAATCCCGAGGCTAAATAAGTAGCTATTGCAGCAGCGAGCGTACATCCCGAGCCATGGGTATTAATGGTATCAATTCGCCGATGATGAAATTCACGGAACTGTATGCCAGATTCACTTTGCCATAACAAGTAATCCGTTAAGTCGCTAACTGCATTTGGCAAATGACCGCCTTTAATTAAAACTGCTTGGGGGCCAAGTTGCATCAGTTCTTGCGCAGCCAAAGGAAATTCATGGGCTTGAGTAATTACCCGGCCTAATAAAATCGAAGCTTCTGATAAGTTCGGTGTAATTAAGTTGGTTATAGGAAATAAATCTTCCCGCATAGCAGCAGCGGTTTCATTACCACCTAAGCTAGCACCCGAAGTAGCTTGCAAGACAGGGTCAAGAATAATTTGCTTCACTTGGTGCCGACGTAAGGTCTTGGCCACCACACGCACAATTTCAGGTGTCGCCAACATCCCAATTTTGACAACATCGACTCCCATATCAGCAATCACGACATCAATCTGTGCCTCAATCACATCTAAGTCAATCGCTTGAATCTGCGTAACCCCAAGGGTATTTTGAGCAGTAATGGCTGTAACGGCAGTCATTCCATAACCACCTAATGCGGTAATGACTTTCAAGTCGGCTTGAATTCCTGCGCCACCACTGCTATCAGATCCAGCGATACTGAGGACGAGGGGAATATTCGGCGAGGAAGGGTCATTCATAATATATACATAATAGCAATAAAATTAATGGAATAAAGTACTAAATAGCGTTGGGTGATAGATTAGCTATCGTGTAACTTACCACTTTCAATTGCTTGACAAAATATTTCGTAATCTTGCAAATTTTGTTTTGCATACGTCATAGAAAACCGATATAGAGCATCATCAATTGCATGTGATTTTCCCAGATAACCTGCAATTTTTGCAGCATCACCAGAACGCGCATGACCCAGCGCTAAAGCCCAGCCAAACATTTTGGCATAGTCTTCAAATGCCTCTAAATTACAACCGTTATCACCAAAAGTAAGACCTCCCTTCATGTCGCGAAGTTGCCTTACATAATAGTATTTTGATGCAGATGAGGCATAGCCAAGAAATATGTCAGGGGCTCCTTGCAATAATCTTTGCCCAACTACCACGCGGTGCGCTTGGTTTTTATAAATAGAAGCGCCAATATAAGGGGATAAAACGGATTCTTGAGCCTGTTTATATTGCAAAAATAGAGGGTCCTCTAAGCTAGCGCCTTCAAAATACATAACCCCACAAATCGTTCCCACACTACCAATACCGACTACCTTTCGAACATAATCTTTTAAGGAATAGCGATTAAATAAAAGTTCCTTATCGGGTAACAATGATTTTTGATAATCATTTAATGCGGCCTCCAATACTTCACGCATCGGCAGACCTTCAAGGGTTACATCTGCACGCTGAATTAAGGGCGGATTTTCAATAAATTTTCTATCGTTGCCAATTAAGTCGGTAAATTTTTCAAGTACACCTAAATTGCATTGCCCCTTTGTTTTTTTGATGAATTGATCAAAAAGTTTTAAATGAGACTTACTAAAGTTATCGCGCACAACCCTTTCGCCGAGAAATTCATAGGCTAAATTAACGTAACTCAGCGAGGCATATTCAGTCAATTTTTCCCTGTAACTACTAATAATTTTACGCACTACTAACTCACTATCAGACTCGATTCCTCCAAGTTCTTGGCAAGCAATCACTCCACTAGCAACTAATCTTTTTAAGTCCCATTCCCAGCTTCCAGGCAAGGTTTCATCAAAATCATTAATGCCAAAAACCAATTTATGTTCAGTGGTAGCGAAAAACCCAAAATTTGAAACATGCATATCACCACAAAGTTGCACATTGATATTAGTGGTCGGTTGACTAGCTAAATCTTGCGCCATAATCGCTGCTGCACCTCGATAAAAAGAAAACGGTGACTCTTTCATCCGCTGATAGCGGATCGGTATAGCAGGATGAAGGCGGTTTTTTTCTTGCTTCTTCAGGATTTCAATAAGGCCTATTCTTTTTTTGGGCAATATAAAGTCGCCCTGCTCTGCTAGGCTCACTTTTTTACGCAACGATTTGCCAAGGGCAAAACGATCGGAAATTGAAAGTTTTGCACCACTGTTGGCGCTTGGCGTATCTAAAGTCGCTTTTTTAAGTGGCGCAGAAGCGCTTTTTTTAGGCATAGTTAAGAATATAGCCTATCCTATTTAAATTGTTTTGAATGCTTAAATGCAGCCTGCAGCATAGCCACTAAAGCAACTTCTGCTAGAATATCGGCTATTCCTCGATAGCTCAGCGGTAGAGCAGCAGACTGTTAA
>Ga0209084_1000640_pt1 | contig 32645 bp, 50 predicted proteins | sample C_130820_MF_Meta_FD_187309 | JGI IMG/M metagenome (GOLD analysis project Ga0209084, IMG submission 187309) | Freshwater microbial communities from Lake Croche, Canada to study carbon cycling - C_130820_MF_MetaG (SPAdes) (version 2) | ecosystem: Environmental > Aquatic > Freshwater > Lake... | reverse complement strand
GGTAAGTCCATGAGATAGCGTCATCAATGTATTGACCAACAAGGGTATTTTCTACAGCGTGGGTAGAAATCCTAGATGGTATATACCCATTCATCTGCATGATTTCAGCTTGGCCACGGTTGTTTCGCGACAGATAAGCAAAAGAATTACCTAATCGAGAAACTGAATAAGGTGCTGCGATACCGTGCTGGGTTGATGTGCCAGGTATGCGTTGGAAAGGAAACTGCGCCGCCCCTACATCCACCCAAACCTCTGAAGAGGCTTCACCAAGCAGATAAACCTCGCGGTGGTCAACAATCAAAGCCACTAAGTTATCTGGCGCACCATCTTTAGATGAAAAAGAAATGTTGCTAGAAACAGGAGATAAAGCATTAGAAGCACCAAATTGCTGAGTATTTGGTCGGTTGTAAACAAAGTAATTGTCAACAATGTCAACAGTGGTTGCGCCTGAAAATGCACCATCAGTAGATGGAATTTGCGTGAAATTAAGGGCGTACAACGTTATAGATGCAATAGTCTGTGAAGCACTAACGGTGTAAGTTCCATTGCCTCCTGTGCCTGTTCCAAGGGCTGTAATCATGGTGTTTACAGTAACGCTTGGGCCTTGGATAGTTTGGCCAACGTAAAGCGTACCCGAAGTTACTGCCGTCACAGTCAAAGTTGTGCCTGCAATCGCGCCAGTAACCACCGCGCCTACTGCCACCGACGATAAAGACCTAGAGGTAACAGTTTGGGTTAAATTGATAGTGTATGTACCAACACCGCCTGTGCCAGAGCCTAATGCCGTTATAACGGTTTCCGACAATAATCCAACACCAAACAATGCTTGGCCAGCTGTGATTGTTCCACCGCTTGTAGCGGTAACAGTTAATGTAGTTCCCGAAATAGAACCTGTGAATGCAGCATTTGCGGGGTTAGAAATACGCCATGTATAGCGCTGTGCGCCATCAACAATGTAAACGTTAATACCGTTATCAGTGATACCAACACGACCACTTGTGGTGTTAAGCAATCCAACGATAGTAGGTGTAAATGAGGTATTTAATACATAAACATAAGGACCAACTACAGCAACCATTTGCTGGCCACCTGAGACAGTACGCATACCGCGCACTTCTTGGGAGTTTTGAAAGACAACCTTTGGCGTTAGACCTGGCGTTGGATACAAAGCAACCACGCCGCGATCGCCAGGCTGCTTAAGAGGATCAATCTCAGGATAGAAATTAATGCACTCCTGCGCGTCAGCATAGATCGACTGTGCGGTGTAACTCGGTCCAACAAAACCAAAATCAGCCATCTAGCTTCCTTTATCTAGCAAAACCACCGGACAAAATCCAACCAGCATCTTTAGCGCGTCCCACCAATAGCGAATCAGGGTAACGTGAGGTTTGTATTGGCCTCATGTTTGTGCGCTTAATTGTTGCTTTAGCCTGCGCCGCAAAACCTTGGATCATCGCTATTTGGACTTGGGAGTTCTTGCCATACATAGGCATCAAACGTTCAGCCAAACACCATCTAAGGCACATTGCGTAGGCTTGTGGCAGAACAATTGTGTCGTTAATGGATGAGTACCGGCGAAACACGGTATCAGCAAACAAGTGCATTTCACCTTGGCTAGGGTTTGGCCATACAAAGATGTTTCCTAGCAACTCGGTGGGCTGGTAATACAACGCTTTTGGCCAAGGACCCGAAAGAGTCTTTAAGCCAATCATTTCGTAATCTTCTAACGCAAGAATGGCAACTGGGTAGTCAAGACCACCATTTACGATTGGCACACCGTTTGAATTAGTATTAATCCGTACGAAAGCAGAATTAATAACCAAAGGGCGCTCATAGTAAGCGCTGATTGTTGTAGACGCAGCGGTTTGAGATACGTTAACGGTATATGTTCCAAGTTCGTTGACATTACCGCCGGCTCCTGTAACAAACCCTGTTATCTGAGTTCCCGCCATAATTCCTGTGCCGCTAAGAAATTGACCTGTAGCGATTGCGCCTGAATTAATGGCGGTAATTGTTAAAATGGTTCCATCAATGCTACCGACAAAGTTAGCGCCGATCTGACCAGTTGGTCCAATGGTGTATTGCGATTGGCCTGGCGTAATGGGAAACACAATCTCAGTCTTATAAAAGACCATCATGTCCTCGTTTGACCATTGGTCAAGCAAGTCGTTCATCATGTCAAAAGCGTCTTGAGCCGCGTCCGAGGTCGGTGTCTCGCCAGTCTCTAAAGCGCCAATGTCTTTTAGAGCGCGTGAGATTATGTCGATGGGCTGGGTCATGTTGTTCCCTTAAATATTGGGCGTGAATGTCTGTGGCAACCAAGGAGCCACCACAGGCATTTGTGTTTTTAACTGCTCATCTAATCTAGCTTTAATGGTTGCGCCAATCTCAGCGTCCACCCAAGCAATAACCATTTCCTCGGTTACATCATCAAATGGCGTATTTAACTTAGGGTCTAGGAATGTCCAGTACCCTTCAGTCTCTACTGTTTGCTCAACACAATGGTATTTAGCTTTTGTGATTAAGCCGTCCTTTGCGTAAACTTCTGTTATTGACCAGTTCACCAAGGTACTCCCACGGCAGTTGTTGGGGCTTTCTTTGCGGCAATTTCTGCAGCAAGGTTTGCTTCAATAGCCTCAACATCCAGCTTGTCTTTAACCCATGCAATGACTTGAGCCTCGGTCAGCGATTCATAAGCAATAAAAGAATCACCACGTTCAAAGCCTACTGTGCCGTAAGAACCAGCAATGTGTTCGCCATCAACAGCGTTAACTGTGTAATGGGCAGTAATTACCAATCCATCAGAAGTTTGGCGGTCAAGTTGTGCAATTTTCCAAGTGGTGGTCATTTTGCTTCCAGTGCAGTAATGCGGGTTGTCAGGGATTGGATGAGGGCTTGCTGTTCTTGGATGCACTTCATAAGCGCATATTGCAAGTCGGTTTGGTAAATAGACAAGCGCATTTTTGGTTCATCATCTTTAGCCGCCCAATTACTCTCCATTACCAACTCAGGTGCAACAGCTTGCACATCTTGAGCAACAACACCCAAAGTTAAACCATCATCTTCCTCAAGATTTTGGTCAACGTAATTAAACGTCTGAACAGGGATGGCGCAAATCTTTGCAAGGTAGTCGCCTGCTGGCGCAAAGTTTGTTTTCTCTCTGCGGTCTGATAGGTTAACGTTGTTTGCTGAATAGTTTGCAATACCGCCATTTGAACGAATTGACACTCTATTAGTAGTCGAATCATCAAGCCTTAAAAATTCATTACCAGTTCCATTAGGAGATGCGGCGCTGTACTGTATGTAATATCCAGAAGGAGATGCGTTACTGTTGTTATTTCTTGCTAAATAACTATTAACAGAACCGACTACATTAAATCTTTCACTAAATCCTGAACTCGTAGTCCCCACCAGCAAGTTACCGCTGGAGTCGATACGCATACGTTCTGTTTGAGAACCAAGCAATGCCGCACCAGTTGAAAATGCCATTCCTCCATACCCACCAAGATTTAAAAAAGTTCCTGATGATGAAACACTGTTTGCGGCTCCTCGCCAAATACCTACAGCTTTATCTGTTGAATTACCATTCCCTAAAACAACAAAGCCAGTACTTTCTGAACTTGTATCTGATACTTTTAAAACAGCACCAAAGTCTGTACTGCTTGAAACTTGAAGTTTTGCATTAGGCGAAGCAGTACCAATCCCCACATTAGTGCCATCAAACACAAAAGTTGACAGGGTGGTGGGCTGACCGCTTGAGTTAACGTAATTAATACCGTTATTATTAACAGCCGCCAAAGATGCCATAGTTCCTGCAAATGCTGGCACATTTATATTTAACGTAGACGCGGTGTTAGGGCCAACCAAATTGACTTGACCCCCTAAAGCTGATTGAAAGACTAGTTGACCCATGATGTTTCCTTAAGGTGCAATGATAAGCTGAGATGCCGTTAAAGCACCTGTGCTTGGGGTAAATTTGAGTTTAGTAGATGTTACAGTGATTGGCAAATTTCCAGTATTTGCGCTTACAAACGTTGGATACCAAACAGCCGCAGATGCTGTGTTGTCAGTTACCTCAACGTTACTTGCATTTGCTGCAGTACCACCAATCGACAAACCTGATGCAGTACCAGTGATATTTGTGCCAACCAAAGCTGATGGCGTACCCAAAGCAGGGGTTACTAAAGTGGGGCTAGTAGCTAAAACTACATTACCGCTACCTGTAGAACCTGTCAAAGTTGGCGCAGTTGGTAGACCCAAAGCACCTGTAGATGTAACAAACTGAGGCGTTGTGGTGGTGTTTCCAGTTAAGAATAACGTTGTGTTAAGCGCTGACTGATAAGGTATTGACCCAATCGCACCACCAGCCAAGTTTGTGGCGGTTGTTGCTGTTACCGTTGCCCAAACAAACCCTGTGCCGTTATATTGCAAATAAGTGGTTGCAATAGTTGGCGCAGCAATGAATGATGTAGCGCCAGCACCAGTGTTATATGGAATCTGTAAATTTGTGCCGCCTGCAATGTTTGTTGCACTTGAAGCCAAACCAGAAAAATTACTGGCGGTCAATGTGCTTGTGCTTGGGACAAAACTTAACTTTGTAGATGATGTGGTTGCTGGATTGTTACCTGATGTTGCAGACGACAAAACTGGGTAATAAGTAGAAACCGAACTAGTGTTGTCAGTTATTGCAATGTTTGTGGCGTTTGTTGCCGTTGTTGCTGTTGTCGCAGACCCAGCAGAGCCATCAATGTTTGTGCCTGTCAAGCTGATTGACCCTGATGCCCTGTTAAGCAATACCGCAGTTGTTCCGATGTAAACCGTAGAATTACCCAAAACAGCGCTAGGGATAGTCCCTGACAAGTTACCCGCTGTCAGACTTGTCAGACTTGCGCCCGAACCACTGAACCCTGTAGCCGTTAAAACGCCTGTAGAGGGGACATATTGCAACTTGGTGGAACTGACATACTCAGTAGTCAAATTACCCGCTGTGGCGGCGGCAAATAAGGGATAGCGGGTGCTTGCAGTGGTTGTATCGTCTGTTACCGTGGCATACGCCGTAGGCGTAACCCAAGTGGGTACGCTTGTGCCATTGCTTTGCAAAACTTGACCAGTTGTTCCAGCCGCCGTGAATCCTGTTGCCCCTGCGCCTGATTGATAAGGAACTGCGCCAGCAACGCCGCCAGCCAAGTTAGTTGCGGTGGTTGAAGTGGTTGCCGATCCAACTGACAAAGTAGATTGCGCCACATATTGAGGGGCAGATGCGCCAGCGGTCAGAACATAGTTTGTTGTTCCCAACGCAAGCATGGCAGTGGTTGCCGCAGCCGATTGGTACACCAGCGACCCTGCCGCACCGCCTGCAACATTTGTTGCTGTGGTAGCTGTAGCCACCGCACCTGACACGATTGACCCCAAAATTGAGGTTAACCATGTGGGATTTGAATAAGAACCTGTGGAATACAGCCCGTTTGTAACTGTGGCTGAATTGCCTGTAATGCTGATGCCCCATGTACCAGAGGCATTTGTTCCTGTGATAGATGGTGCGCCAACTGTGTTGTAACTTACCGTGACAGCCGCGCCACCATTAAAAGTTTGTGGAGAAGTACCACCAGCACCGCCAGAATTGATCGTAAGGCTATTTGTGACGCTTCCAGCACTTGTCGCAGTAGCCGCATTGCCGCCAATAGATAAACCGCTTGCAGTGCCTGTTAAATTCGTTCCAGCACCGCTGAAATATGTGTTAGCAGTAACAACAGTGCCAGTAACAGCCGCCGCCGTAGTTGCGCCAACAGTTGTTCCATTGATCGTGCCGCCTGTAATTGCTACAGCATTAGCGTTCTGGGTTGACATTGTGCCAAGCCCAGACACTTGTGAATTGCTAATTGCAATGTTGGTATCAGCCAGCGCGGTCAATTGACCCTGTGCATTCACAGTAGCGGTCAAAGTCTTAGATGCCGAGCCTACCGATGCCGCGGTCACGCCAGTGTTGGTAATGCTGAAAGTATTGGACGCAAGAGTTAAGCCTGTGCCAGCAAAATATGAGCCTGTACCTGAGAATTGCACCCAAGGCATTGCAGTCACGCCAATTGTGCCGCTAGCGGTAGCAGTACATACCCAACCAGTGTTAGCCTGACCGCCGTTCAAAATGACGGTGTACGCCCCTGGCACTTCCGACCACACATCCATATCGGTGGATCGAGTCCAAGCGCTAGCAGATGCGATGTAGATACCATTTTGGGAACTTGTAGACTGGTTCTTTACAAGCACTCGGTCACCAACCACAGTCGTGTAAGTGTCAATTGTCTGCAAACCAGACAAGGTGATATTTACCGTGGTAGCTACCGCACAAGCGGCTTTAGGTCCTAGACCCTGTGCAACCGTGTCAACATAGAATTTATTGGCAATATCGGTATTTGCCGATGGGGTCGTGCTAATTGACCCAGTGGTAGTAGATATATTAGTAAAAACACCAGTAGACGGCGTGATTGACCCGATTGGGCTTGAGTCAAGCGTACTAAGGGTAATTGCCAAACCCGACTGATTAGGGTTAAAAGAGGCAAAAAAAGGCTGACCCTGACCGATAAAGGTCTGGAACGTACCATCAACCGCAAAATATGCCTGAACAGGCAATAAGTTTTGGTCTAGGACTTTGGCCGGATCAGCCATGCCTACTCCTTAAGATTGGTCAGCAGCGGGTGTCACATACAGAATGCCAGCAGTAGCGGAATTGCTCTTAGCTGTCAAATAGAATGGTGACGTTGGGGTTGCCAAAATAAGCGGTGTATTCATGGCGGCAGCTAAAACAAAGTCGCCATTTGTGCCATCAACTGGAAATGTGGGGGCGCCAGGATCGGCAGTTCCCCATCTAACAGCGATTGGTGCTGCGCCCGTGTTCAAGAACGCAGTGTAGTTAATCTGGTCGTTAGTGTTATCAGCAATTAACACAGCCGCATGAGCCGTATTAGTCACTGATAACGCAACTGTCTGACCAGCGTTTCTCTGGACTGATGACTGTGCCATTACAGTTGAGCCACATGAATGATGCCGAAGTTCAAAGTCAAAGCCTCAGACAATGAGCCTGCGCTTGCGTTTGAAATGACAACTGTGAATGAACCGTTTGCAACAGCGGCAACGCTCAACAGATATGTACCAGCAGTTGTAGCGCCAGAAGCCAAGGCAATAACTGGAATGTCGTAAGCACTAACAGCACTGTTTGTAACCACAAAAGCCACTTCAGCACCAGCCGCCAAAGCCGCGTTATTGGTCACAATTTGACCTGCCGCCGCATTGATGGTAACGCCTGTTGATTTGCTGGTTAATTGAGTTACAGAAGAAACCGCTGTTGATGGTGAGCCAGTTGTGTAGCCCATCTGACCACTAACTGAGTTAACCAAAGAATAAGTAGCGTCAATAATATCTTGATCAAGATATGCAACGCCAATTGCTTGAGTATTAGCCATGATGATTCCTTTACAGAATGAATTGATTGTACTTTAAAAACAGAAAAAGCCACCCCTTTTGAGAGTGGCTTTCTCTCAGGTCACATTGAATCAGCTATATGTGCTGAAGTCGTAACCGTAGACATAAATGTCCACAGTTCCACCAGTTACAGCAGTACCGACCTTAACGTACAAAGTTTGTGCGGTCAGGGCAGTAGTTTTTGTTCCAGCAACAACAGTTGCGTTAGTAACGTAAGTTGAGCCAGTGTTGCTGGTCAAAGTTGCGTTAGTAACGATTTCTGTGCCGCCGCCTGCTGGTGCAGTCCAAATGGCCAATGCACCAGAGCTAACGTCTTTGTTAGCGTTGGTGATAGCTACGTTCTGTACGCAGTAAGTAGTGACGTTCTGTGCAGGCAAAGTGACAGTCGAATCGCCGGTAGCGGAGATGGGAATGCCAGTTGCCACAAACAACAAGCGGATAGCTTGGTTAGTGGCCAGATTGCTAGGGTGGATTGTGGTGACGCTATTAGGTGCAGCCATGATTATTTCTCCTGTTTGGGTTAATTAAGCTGCAACGCGGCAGGCCAACTCGGGGTACAAAGGCGCCCAACCGTACAACACATCCAAGCGAGTCGGGATCGAATCGTTGTTAATGGTGTACTGGCGAACAACACGCATTGACAGACCAATTTCCTTGTCAGAGGCGCGACCAGCAAAATGGACTCCCTCGGGCAATTCCAGGTCGGCCACAGCCAAGCAAAACGCATTGCGGTGCATGATGATGTTTTGTGGAGATACAGTGCCGGTGTTGTTGAAAGGCGTAACGGTAGAGGCGCCAGGCGAGGTGACAGACACGTTTTGGAACTGTCCTGCGGTGATGACAGCGGGACTGACGGTCACAGAGGTAGTACCAGAAGTTGCCACGGTCACAGCAGAGGTAACGACAAAGTTACGCAGCTTGTTAGAGCCGTAAGCCTGACGGTTTTGGGGGTTAACCGCATACACGTTAGCGATTTGGATAACGTCACCTTGTTGCAACGATGCAGTGGCGGTTGTGGCCGACAAAGCAATAGTTGAAGTAGATGCCCAGCCGCTGGTCAAGAAGCCAGTTGCGGTAGAAGTGTTGCAAGAAAGAACGGCGGTGGAATAAGAGCCAAAGGTTTGGCTAACCACGTTCTGATCCATCTTCCAATTCATACCGGCAGAGTCGCGACCCATCAAGCCCTTGCGATATTGCTCGCCAATAGCTTCTTGAGGAACGAACAAGCCTTTCAAGCTGTCCACAATAGTGGCAGATGTAAAGGGTTCAACGATACATGAACGACGACCGTCACGTGGAGCGCCTTCAGCGTCCAAGTAAGCAGCAGCGGTCAAATATGTAATCAAGCCGGTGGGAGGTGTGCCAGCAGTACCGACGATATTGGCGGTATTGTTCTTGGCCATAACCAAACCATCACGGTCGATCTTGTTGGCGATAGCAGCTACAGCAGGCTTCAACACGCGGTCGCTAAACATATCCAAGGACAAAGCCAAGTCTTGTGTAGTGAACTGTGTATCAACGTGGAACTGTGTACTCAAGGTTACAGGAACGCTTGTCTCGTTGAAATCTTCAACGTTCAAAGCAGGGCCGGTTGTACCAATAAAACGACCAGGACGGCGGACGTTAACGGTGTTACCGATTTTTGCGCCTACGACAGCGAATTGGTCGTCATAGTTGCGGTCGACTTCCGAGGTGAAAGTCAATTCGTTTTCCAAAACCATCAACGCTTCGTTGGTGATCTTGGAGATGGTTAGCAGTTGATTTGCCATTTAATTTCTCCAAAAAAGATTAGGTTTACTTGATCTTGCCGTTTTTGCGCTGGTTCTTCCACTGAGCATAAGTACCATGAAATTCCCCATCGGAACCTATTGGTGTATCTGCTGCGGAAGTCCCACCACGAATCGGATTGATCGGGGCTGGTGCTTTACTTTTAGCCACAGTTTCTTGTCTAGCAGCAGGTTTCGCGGCGAACCGTTCTTCCAACTTCCCTATTTCTCTCAATGCCGCTTTGGGCGACATTCCAGCTATTTTCTTGGCAAGTTCGTCATTTTCAGCTAGGTGGTACAGGACTTGTGGACCTACATCACTCTCCAGAATCGCATCTCTAATGTCATCATTTACAACAACATCACTAGATGCTACGACCTCATCAAAATCAGGCATTGACGCTTTGGCTGATTGCACTTTGGTCGCCCAAGTCTCTATGACCTTTTGGCGCTCAACTGCTACCTTTTCCTCTGCATCTCGCTTGTCACGTTCCGCTAGCGCTTTTTCTGTTGAAAACTCTGCAAGAGCTTTAGCATACTCAAACGCATCTTGGAACTGGCTGGGTTGCGGTTCTTCATCGATATTTCGCACTGGTTGAGGTGTAGCCTGCTTTTCAAGAGCTGCTAAACGCTGTTCCAATGCTTGTCTTTGCTCACGTTCTTGTTGCGCTTCTTTACGCGCTTCTTCCCGCTGCTTAGTTATCTCTGAAAACCGCCTCTCGAGTTTCGGGTTCTGCTTCTTTTCTTCTGTGGGTTTAGCGTCATCCTCTGCTGCAGGCTCACTCTGGTCTGTTTCTGCTACCGGCTCGGTCGGAGTTTCCTCAACAACCGCCTCGGCTACTTCACGATCAGCTAAACCTAATCTGTTTGCATAAAAATCCGCTGAATTCTCGCTGGTCACTACTGACCCTGCTTCTTTTTCCGACATAGGTTTACCCTAAGAATTAACCCAGTTGACCCAACTGGTAAGGTTTTGTGGTTTTTACCACGAAATTATTGCTGCGTCAATGGGTTAGCGCCTGATGATATATCTGCTTCGGCAAATTGCATCGCTCGTTGTTGCTCAACATCACGCTTGGCTATTTCCTGATTAAGTCGGTTTGTGTCCATGTGGTGCAAAAGCAACTCCATGATCGCCTCAATCTCAATCTTGTTCTGACTAGTCACGGCGCGGGTGTTTTGGTCGTTAACCTTCACCTCGGCCATAGTTTCGGTGTTGTGCGCTTTGGCGGTCTGACGCATCAATTCCCGCTTGTTTTCATTGTCCTGCTTGACTTGCTCAATGTCCTGACGTTGCTTGATGACCATTTGCATCTGTTGTAACTGCTGTTGCATTTGCTGCATCTGCTGTTGGCTTTGTGCCAGTTGCATCTGTACTTGCGGTGGAATCGGGCTTTTCTCATCCACTTGGGACAAGGGATTAAGCGTAGCCAAGCGGTCAGCAATAATATCGGCGCCAGGGAAATCCATGTTGCGGAAGATCAAATCGCCCGCGGTTTGCATCAAAGTCGGGTCAGCAGACAACATACCCAACATCGAATCCACAGCCTCTTGGCGCTTGCTGTTGTAGCCTGGTCCTGTCTCCATCACCACATCGTATTCGCCAACAGTTACGTTATTCAGCACCTCGCCCACCGCTGTACGCTCGTTCAACGTAATCAACTCAGGCTTTCCATCGTCGCCAATGATCCGCATTACGCGCTCTGAGTCGTAAATTTTAGGGATAAGGTCAAGAATAATCTTGCCGGTGTGAGATATAGAACGTGTCAGATTGTCGTAATAGTCAAAGTTTGTAAGGTCAACTTGCTGTTGCTGGCCATTCAGCGCTTTGCCTGAGATATTGCCTGTAGGCATTTGATGTGGGTCAAATATGCCCATAATCGCCTGCAAATCTTCATTAATCGCACCAGCCGCAGCCATAACACCAGCGGGAGGTGGTTCAGGTTGCAAACGCTGTGGAGGTGGCGCTGGTCGGCCATCAATGTCAGTCTGCTTGTATCTCAAATAAGCGGTGGACTTTATATTAGCCTGCGACCACTCGTTTTCGTGTCCTTCATCTTGACCCTCGGCCATCACCCACTTAGCCTTTGGAGCCAATGCAATGCTTTCGGTGATGCTAGTTTGCCAAAAGTTGTACATACGCTGTGGGTCTTTGGCGTGACGAATCATGCCAAATTTCTTGCGTTTGTTACCAATTACAACGTGGCGGCCATAGACTGGAACGACAGGGATATAACGACCTGGCCAATCGCGCTCTTCAATAACCTCAATTGCGGTCATCTTGCGCCACTTAATTGTCTTTTTGTAGCTAGAACGCTCATCAATAACGTTCAAGCCTGCCAAGCTGATGCGCTCAAAAAAGTCTTTGCCATCAGCAAATTTCATTGTGCCATCGGACAAATGGTAGAGCTTTGCCTTTTCCCGCACCGTGTAAAAATACTCGGCTAATCGTATATCTTCTTTGGTAATCCACTCTGATTGACTATCGCCTGTACCGCGGGGGCTAAAGCTGGTTCCATCATCAAAGCCAGGGTACTGTGCGCGGAATACCTCTTTGGGCATCATTGTGGTTATCAGGCACTTTTCAGCATCCGAGCCATCAGGCGCAATACTGTTTGGGTCCCAATAAACTGTAAAAGGGTTATCCACAGGGTCAATGAAAATGTCCTGATCGAATGAATCTTCGCGCACATAGCGGGTATTGACGCGCCAGTAGCCCCAGCCCATGCGGACGGCATAGTCAAACGCATTGTCGTAGGCATGGTCGGCGTTACTATTGACTTCAACGTGCCTTACTACACCAGATATAACTTGTGCGGTCTTAGCGTCTGCTTGGGTATTGGTAGCGTGTACCTTAATGCGTGGGCGTTGCTGGCGCTGCTGATTGGTTACTTGCCGGCAATAAGTATCCAGCTTGTTGATCGTGAGTATCGGGCGAGATTCTAAGTTGCGGCTGTTTTGCAGCTCAACTGGCCATTGGTCGCCGTTGACAAACTTTAAGTCTTCCAGCGCTTCTTGACGGTTCATCGTGTCTGCGTCATTGCAGAACTTTAGAAAGTCTTTGGCTTCGTCAATTATTGAGTCGTAATCGTCCATCAGCCCATCCAAGAATGTTGACTGCCGTACATTGGCAGCGGTTTTGCTTTCCTACGCTCTTTCGGTTCGTTAATCATCAAGCCGATATACCGAAACGCATCTGCGCCATGTGAATACTGGTCATGCAGCGGGTTACGGCTGAACTGCTTGGTGTCAGGGTCGACCTCATAGCGGTAGTGCCTGAGACATTGTAAACCATCATAACAATTTTCTCTATCAAAATAACACGACCTAAAAATGGTACGCGCCGCGTTAATACTGTCAACCACCGGCGTTCTTGGGATTATCCGCGTCTTATAACCCGCAGCTCTCACAATTTCCTCAATAGATCGACCCGCAGCGGCCAGCGTCTTATTCTCGGCATCATGTGGCAACCATAGCGTGTCGTAGATATAGCCAAACTTCTGCATCTCAGCTAAATAATGGCTAATAGTCTGTTGGTTGTCTTCAATGTACCGAATTAAGCGGGTTTCCATGCCAATAAACTGGACAAACCATATAGCTGTGGCATCTGCCCATCCAAGATCGAAAACGGCGTGTACTGGCTTTGTGGCATCGTAGGGAACGCGGGTGATGCGGTTCTCCAGCTCGGCAAACTGAACCTCTTTGGCAAAGATAGCGCCGTCCACCGTCTGCCGGCAGAAACCTTCCCAAACTGTGCGATAGGCTTCAGGGTCACGCGCTTTAAGACTTTGCATTTCTAATTTCAGCGTCTCAGGAAACCAAGGGTTATCTGACCAGTTGACCTTTTCAACCACAGCGTTCTCTGGTTTATGTATTACAAACCGCTGGTAAGTCTCGTCTGTTTCCAACTCAGGGTTAAAAGTAACCCATATCTCGCTGTTAGGCTTGCGAATGGTAGGAACCAATACATTCCAACTTACCCTGGTCACCGTTTTAGCTTCTTCCACCCAGCAAATATCAACGCCCTCATAAGATTGGACATTAGCCACATTGTTTTTAAGGCCAACAAAGCTGAATTCAGAGCCATTTTTCCCGCGAATGCTGGCTTGCGTGATTTCATAAAATGATTGCAACCCAAGGTCGATGATCTGATCGGTCAGCAGCTTGTGGACTGAATCTCGCATAGAAGTCATGTATTCCCGCGCACATAAGATGCGTAAGGGTTCTTTAGCCGCCTTGATTAACAGCGCCCTTGCTACTCCCCAGCTCTTAGCGCCGCCTCGCCCACCATATAGAACGCGGTATCGGGACTTGGGCGGGTCAAATAAACACGCCAGCTTTACAGGGAATTGGGCGTTACTTACTTCACTCACTTGGCTTGACAAAGGTCACTTGGATGCCGGCCAGCAAAGGAGTTCCTTCAGGACCAGTGATTTCCTGCTTTGTGCTTTCGCGGTACTTCTTGGGAAACCTTGCAGCCATTGATCTAGACCACAGCGTGGCATTCAATCGGTCGCTTTCTTTGTTCTCCACCATGTAAGAAGATGCCTGCTCTTCCCACCAAGCCTGTTCATAAGTCTTTGCATCATCCAAGGCGTGTAGAAATTCTTCGTGAGCATCGCGCCATAAGTAAATGGTTCTAAGACTTACGTTAAGCTGATAGCAGATTTGCTCTACGGATTTACCGATGCGCCCTAACTCTCTGACTGTCTCGCAATATGCGGGGTCATAGAGTGTTGGTCTACCAACTGGGCGCTTTTCGGTAACTGCGGTCATTTCTTAGCGGTCTTAGCCGATTCCTTGAATGCTTTGGCGGTGGGTGCGCCTTTAGTGCCAGGCGTTCTCATCTTTTCCACAGGCTTGCCTTCTGCCTTTTCACGAGCGATGCGTTCCTGTTTTTTGTGAATATTGGCATACAAGCCAGGTTTAATAGCCATGTTAACAATTCCAGTTCTTTAAGGATGCTTTAGCACGTTCAGCCGGTCCTTTAGCGTTCTTTACTACGCCTTCCATTCGCGCACAAAATGAGGCTTTACGGCCTTCATCTTTCTTGGTCTTTGGATTAGGAGCCGGCGGCTTGAGGTTACTGCCGTTCTTGGCATTGTATTCAGCACGACCCTTGGCGGTCATTCCTGCGCCCTTTTCTGTAGGGTTGTAGGTCTTACCCTTGCCAGTTGTCTTGTGCTCAATAGGCTTGTCGTGCTTTTTCATACCTTTTTAGCCTTTTAAGTTACTTTTTAGACTTTTTAGACTTTTCAGCTTCGCGCTTAACTGAATAGGCAATAGCCAGCGCTTGAGCTTTTGGCTTTCCCATTTTCAGCTCTTCTTTGAGGTTTTTCTCAAACGCTTTCGGGGTGGTCGATTTCTTGAGTGGCATCTGATTTCTCCAATTCAACTAAAGTCCATTGGCATTGTTGCAATGCACCATTGATTTGTTGTATTTGTTGCTCCAGCTCGCGGCCTTTGACCATCAAGTCTTGGATTCTTGCGTTAATTAACTCTTTCATGTTTCCTCCACAATAGCACAAATGTCTGCTTCTTGAATGATTTGGTAGTCCTGCCCATCAATTCTGTGGGTTGGCCAGTTCAAATAGTCACCGTTTCCATATTTAATAAAGTCGCCTGGCTGCGTATCAGTCACCTCAGGACCCACCGATACCACGGTTCCCTCATTAAAGGATTCTTTGTTGTTCACATAAATTATGTCGCTCAATACCCGCACTTGGGGCTTAACGACCACTCGATCAAATAGAGGTTTTAGCATCTGCTTTCCTCTCATATTTGCGTTTTGGCTTTAATTCTGCAACTAATGCAGGAAAGCTAATAATTTCCGCTACTGTCGCAAACTCGCCACAGCCTTCGTTTCTGTGACGGTTCACAAAAGCGGGATAACGCCTGCATTGACCCATTTGCTGAAAATCAACAAAGTATTTACAAGCACTACAATTACTCTCAGGCATTTCAACTCCTATTTAGTTGTTATGTTTAGTGGCGCTAGGGCTTTGACCCCTAGTTGCCACGCCTTACATTGAGTCTTGAACGTGAGCCATACGCTTGTGTTCGTAGCAAGTTGCTTCGCTAGAACCGCCCTTCATCTCACCCTTACGGCCATCGTGCATACCCATGTGGCTGGCTTCGCGCAAACCGATGCCGTCCATCTTGCCCATGCCAACGCCGCCTTCAATAGGACGCTTACGCTCGCCGCTGGTGTCGCTGCTCAATGCGCCTTTAGGAGGTGTAGCGCCAGTCATAGACTTGGTGGCAACTTCACGATCCATCTTAGGAACGCTAACTTTTTTCTCGCCAGACATATCGGCTTTACCCGCGTCAGGGATCATTTTCTTCATTTCGTAACCCATTTTGGTTTCCTTGCAAGGTTAATGGAACGCCCATTTTATATGAAATTTGAGCTTGTCAACTATTTTCTTTTTTCCATTGTAAAGCGTTTTCTTCTTTGATTTCTTTTTGTATGCCAGCGCTCATGCGGAAAAACATACGAATCCACTTGATTCCACCTAGTCTTTGATACTCAGCCCATTCCGATTGTGTAAGGCGCAGCGTGATTGCTCTGCCTTGCTCTGTCTTCTCTTTCATCTTTTAATCCACATTTTGAACTATATAAAGCACCCATATCAAAATTGCGCCAAACGCCACCACGATAAAAGCACCAAACATCATTAACATAAAGGTTACAGCTACATCCCACATTTTGAAACCTCCAACTTGTATTTGTACAAACCGTTAGTGATGTATTCACGTTCTACCGTGTGGCTACCAAACCTTGGCTTGCGTAAGTGTCTCAATTGAGCGCTTACGCTTGCCTCTGGGTCGCCAGTTTCTTGTGCAATGTCTCTCAGGGTTCGCCACTTCCCATCAGACATACACTCCCAAACCCTAAGAATCTGCCCAGTTAATCGGGCATCATCGCGGGTTCGGTTGTAATCCGCGCCGTTAAAACGTAGATCAAGCTGCATGGTCAGAAAGGAATTCTGTCGTCCATGTCATCAAAACCAGCTTTGCGCGGCTTTTCTTCCAGCTCGTAGCAATTAGCCCAGCCGGTCCAACCGCCTTCCACCAAAGGTATGGTGTCGAGCTTGATTTTGAGGTTGTCGCCATCTTCAAACAAGCTGCCAATGGTTTGGTAACGTTTCTTTTCTTGGGCATCTTTGTTGATGTAAGTGCCAGTAATCACTACGATATTCTTGATTTTTCTCATGTCATGCTTTCAGTTTGTTAAGTTTTCGGATTTTGTCTTCTACATCCATCAAAAAGTTAATTACCTCTTTTTCAAGCTCGGCAACATATAGCGGGTGGTATTCCACTCTTTTGATGAATAGCTGTAGACCTTCTTCCATGCGCGGGTCAAATGATGCAAAGTCGCACCATTGCCGGCCAGTCGTACACATTTGCCACTGCATTTGAATGTTGTACTTTTCAGGGACTTTTTGGTCTAATAAAGTTTGAATATGGGTCGCGGTGTTAGGGCATTTAATTTCTACCAAGCCAAACTCACCCACCAAGCCGTCAGGAGACGCGCCAGCGCCCTCAATAGTTGGATGGACTACAAAGCCTACTTCTTGTACCAAAACATCCTTGGCCAGCTCGTAAGCACTGCGGGCATAAACTTCCTGATCTACACCCCACTGCATGGCCGAGTTTGAATACGATTCCGCAGGCTTGCCGGTCATGCGCTCGCATACCAATTGAGCTAAGTAGTTTTCCCTGCTGGCGCTGTAGCCTGTCTTGGTCTTGGCAACAATGTCGGCTACGCGGCTGGCGGTGACCTTACCGCACCTGGCTGCAAACCATTCTTCACTCCGCTGCTCCATTTGTGACCTCCAATTCTTCAAAAATATTTTTAAAATAGTCTTTTTCACACTGCAAAAACAAAGCATTTATGGTTTTTAAATTCAATCCAAGATGACTATTAATTTCAGCAGCAAAACTTAAAGCGGCAATTAACATAAATTCATCTTTTTCATCTTCGCAAAATAAGTCATACATGGTTTCTACATTTGGAATTACATCCTTATATGTGTAAGAAATCATTTGTGACCTCCAATTTTGTAGTTAATAAAAGAGCATATGTGGCCACGTCAATTTGACTTGCGGCTTTGTAAGCACGTTTACGCAAATCAGCAGTGCGATCAAATTCTGTTAAATCCTTAACCGCACGTTCCAAATGCCATTGCGTCAGTTCTTCCAAAGCGCGTTTGGCCATAACCAATGTTTCTAAGGATATTTCGTGTTTCATTTAACCTCCAACTTAGCTTTTTTTTCATCCTTACGCGCAATAACTTGTTTTTGCCAGGCTGGTTCAGCATTGGCGGCGGCATACGCGGCTTTGTAGGCTTTCTGCAAATCTTCTAATGTGTTGCATTCGTCCATCGCGGCCAGCAAGTCAGCAATCTTGTGCTCGTCAACAGTAGATTTAATTTCTGTACGGCGGCTGGCGCTGTTGCCGTCATCATCTTCAGGCGCTATTCCGCAAGCTGCCATCAGGCTGTAGCGTCTTGCGTAAGTCAATGCCGAGCCGTAACCCTGTGGGTCTTGCTTGGATGCAGGCACTTGCAAAATACCGCATTCCAGCACTTCGCCTGATTCGTGGACAAATACAGTCTCCACCATTACGCCTGTTGCGTTGTCATAACAACGCTGGATTAAAGCTATGCCGTTATTGTTTAAAGCGTCTACAACCGCCTCCACGCAGGCAGAAAGGTCAGCGTAGCGGGATTTGAAATGCGGGTTGGTGCTGGATTTAAGAGCTGGTCCAAATGCCTTTTGTGCTTTTACAAAGGCTGCGGCAATTTTGGGTCCGATTGGTGTTTCCATGATTGTTCCTTAAAAAGTTTTGTTGAAATGACCGTTAATTGCTGATGCAATACGCTGGCGGGTTGGCGGCATATAGCCTGCATATTCCTTAACTTCTTCTTCAATCCACTGCAAATGCAATTTTGGAATGTCGTAAGTTACGTTGATGCCGTCTTTGTAAACATAAATGTCAAAGTAGCCATCTACGTCCCAATCTTCACCCTCGTACCACGTCCAATCAACAGTAACCTCATCCCAAATCAAATAGGTAATAAATTTGCCTGTATCGCCGTCTTGCATGATTAAGCCCTCCAAACAAAAATGTCGAGAGCAACCACTACCAAAGCAATGATGGCAACAATGTAAACAGCGATTGCTGTCCAGTCGGTGGGTTTGGTGTATTTTTCAATTTCAAACATTTAGGTTCCTTAAAGTACAGCTTGCGTTGCGCTACTGCATGGACTGAATTATTAACCTTGCTTAACTTAATTGCAAGCACTTTGCATAATGTCCGACTATTTTGTGGGGATTTTGATGTTTAGCTAGCTTAACTTAGAATTAACCTATGACCAAATCAGAATTAATACGACTTGCAGGCTCAGGACGTGAGCTTGCCAAAATATTAGGTGTTTCTTTTCCAGCAGTTAGCCAGTGGAAAGAACAAATTCCTGAGCTGCGCCTGCGCCAGCTAAAGGACTTGAAACCTGAGTGGTTTGTGGTGTAAGATTGTTTGAAACGCGGCTAGGGTAGCTCCCGAAAAGACGATTCTTCACCGTCCTGCCGAAGTTTCTCATGTGAAGATGACCAACGAAGTAAGGTTTTATGCACTATTATCAATTTAATATTGGCGACTACAAGTCGCACACAAACCATTTGGATTTGCTAGAAGATTTGGCATACCGCCGACTTCTTGATCTGTACTACCTCCATGAACGCCCGTTGAACAGCGGTATAGCGGCTGTTGCTCGGCAGATTGGTATGCGTGAGCATGAGGACAAGGTTAAATTAATTCTTGAAGAGTTTTTTAATATGTCTGAAGATGGCTGGATAAGCGTTCGCGCTGACCGTGAAATTAAGCATTACAAGGCAAAAATTGAACAAGCATCTAGGGCTGGCAAAGCATCCGCTGAACGTAGGTCTAACGGCGGTTCAACGGACGTTCAACCAACCAATAACCATAAACCAATAACCAATAACCATATAAATACCAATATATGTCCACCTGACGGTGAACCCGACCTAGCACCAATTAAGAAATTACCTGAATGCGACCATAAAGCAGTGATTGAGCTGTACCACGAAAACTTGCCCACAATGCGGCGGGTTGAGGTTTGGAACGAAACCAGGGCTGGTTACTTACGTCAGCGATGGCGGGAAGTGGCTGCGGAGCTTGCACAGGAAAAACCCATAGAAGCGGGTGATGTGCTTAACTGGTGGGCTGAATTCTTTCAGTCTGTTGGCAAATCACGATTCTTGACTGGCAGGGTCAATGGCAAAGATGGTCGGGCTTTTGTTGCCGATTTAGAGTGGCTTATCAAACCAAGCAATTTTGCAAAAATAGTGGAGGGAAAATATCATGGCAATAACTAAGTTCACCCAACAAAAAGATGATGCGTTTGACGATGTTCAGCGCTTAATGTGTTCAGTACACAATTGTCAAAGACGCTGGTCTGTCCACATGGAGGGAGATAAGCCTAAATGCTCAAAACACGCCTGGCAGCTAGATGACTACAAAGCACCCGACCTAAAAGAAGTTTTTAAGAATGCTCGTCCTGTCAAACATTGGCAGGATGATGAGGAGGTGTTTTGAAATATCTTAGCGTCTGTTCAGGCATTGAAGCCGCCACAGTTGCTTGGCATCCGCTTGGCTGGGAAGCTGTAGCTTATTCAGAAATTGAACGATTTCCATCAGAAGTGCTTGCCCACCATTATCCAAACACGCCTAATCTTGGCGACATGACCAAATTTAAGGAGTGGAATTTTGAATCAAATGTCGATCTTCTCGTTGGAGGAACACCCTGCCAATCATTCTCTGTCGCAGGACTTAGAAAAGGATTGGATGACCCTCGTGGCAACCTCATGCTTACCTATCTTGCCATTGCTGACAAATTTAAACCCAAGTGGATTGTTTGGGAAAACGTTCCTGGTGTCCTGTCATCTAACGGAGGAAAAGATTTTGGAGTCTTCCTCGGGGCGCTGGGGGAACTCGGGTATGGGTTCGCATACCGCGTTCTTGACGCTCAATACTTCGGAGTGGCCCAAAGACGCAAACGTGTGTTCGTTGTCGGATACCTTGGAGACTGGCGAGCTGCCGCAGCGGTTCTTTTTGAGCGCCATAGCTTGCAAGGGCATTTTGCGCCGAGCAGAGAAAAGAGGCAAGGTGTTGCCGCCAGCACTATTCCAAGCGTTGCAGGCAGTCTCGATACAGAGTGCGGAGGAGGAAAGCTAACGCATCAAAGCGTTGCCAATGGTCACATAGTGCCAGCTAAACCTCAATGGTGGGACGGCGGCGATCTTGCGGCAACCATCACCACTAAGTCAGATGACCAACGTATGCCTGACAAAGCCAACGCTCAATTGGTGATGCAACCCATTGCACTTGCAGAGAACACCATTGGAAGGCAACCACATAACGGCGGCAACGGCGATGGGTTTACCGATGGCGGTCCGATGTACACGTTAAACGCCACAGGTGTGCATGGTGTGGCGCAACCCATTGGAGTTGACACTTACAACGGCACAGAAACTGGTCAGGTTTCATGCACGATAACTGCGGATGTTGGCGGTCCAACGCACAGCGGTCCAAAGGTATTGCAGTCAGTTGTGGCACCCACTTTAACCGCCGCCAATGATCCAAGCAGATCACCACAGTCATCCGAGGTAACGAATCAGGTGTATTCGGTATATCAATCATCCATGGCCGTCAGAAGATTGACCCCTATTGAATGCGAAAGATTGCAGGGCTTTGGCGATAACTACACCGACATAAAAACAAAAGGTAAACCGACTCCTGATGGCCCACGCTACAAAGCATTGGGCAACAGTATGGCAGTACCCGTAATGGCATGGATTGGTGCAAGAATTCAACAGTATGAGGATTTATATGGACAGAAATGAAGCAAACCGACTTCTTGACCAGCACAAAGAAACACGTCAACTTAGCTACGCTGACACCACAGCAGCGCTTAGAGCTACTGGAGACTATGAAGATAATGGAGGCGCGGGAATGGATAGCGAGATACCGCAAGAAAGTGAAAGACCATGGGAAAACGAATGCTTCCGGTTGGTGGCAGCAAGTCTTGTTAGACATAGAGAAAAAGCGTGGGTTACCCGCCGCTAATGATTTACGAAAGCTAATGAATGCGATACGCAGCTCGGACTGATGAAAACCAAGCCGCCATAGTTAAGGCTTTGCGGGATGCTGGCGCTTATGTGTGGATTATTGGCTTGCCGGTTGACCTTTTAGTTGGCTACAAAGATCACACGTTCTTGGTCGAGATCAAAACAGACGCTAAAAAGCGTTTAACAGCCCTACAAGCCGACTTTTTTGAAAAGTGGTGCGGAGGTACGTTGGCTAGGATTGACAGCCCTGAAGCGGCTCTTAGGATGATTGGGGTAGTTAAATGAAACCAGAAGAAGCAGCACAAGACATACGCAACAAAGCGCCAGCTTATGGCGAGGCAAAAGCCCAGCGGGTTTACCTTGAGGAATTCCGCAAAAGCCAAAAAGCGCTGTTAATGCGTGATGCGCTAAGTATGGGATTTGAAGCCGCCAACGCGCAAGAACGCGAAGCCTATGCCGACCCTGCTTACCAAAAGTTACTTAAGGGCTTGGCCGCGGCTATTGAGCAGGAGGAAACCTTAAAGTGGGAAATTGAAGCTGCCAGGCTTGATATAGAAATTTGGCGTACTCGCGAAGCTACAAACCGTATGCAAGACAGGTCGCATCAGTGAACAACAAGCCCACAAAAAAAGAACGCGAGCATTTGGCCACAATTAAGGAAATGCCTTGTGGGGTTTGTGACGCGGCTGGTCCATCGGATGCCCACCACATAGTCCAGCATGAACAATACCTTTGCATACCGCTATGTAAAGACTGCCACCAAGGGTCGTTTAATGGCATCCACGGCCAAGCAAGGATTTGGAGTGTCTACAAAAAGACTGAGATGTCAGTCCTTAACGAAACCCTGCGAAACTTGCTTTAGGTTTTCCGCATATTAGGCAGAGGTGCGGCCTTTTGGCTGGCCTCATGTGACCGGTGCATGGGGTGAGCATGAGCCATATCAGTCTTTTCATGCTTTTTCAGCTCTTTTTCAAGCGCTGCAACCTTGCGGTTTTCTTTTTTGTACTCACGTTCAACAACATATTCCTTAGCTTCTTGAGCTTTGGACTCGCCTTTTGTAAGTGTAAAGTTTGTAGCCATCGTTTCTCCTTAGATGAACTGTCATATTAAGACTTTAACATTTTACTCGGCAATCGTGCCATAACAAGGGGTTTATTATGTACAAGATTGAAATTAGCATCGGTGATTATGAGTGGTCTAGTGATTCATTGACTATTGAAACAAGCGATTTTGACAAGATCGCCATTATTCAAGAGTTCATCGAATTTCAAAAGATGTATGGTTGGGCTGTTGACTATGACGTTACCGACGAATACGAATACTTGCAAGAAGACGACGAAGGCGACGAAGAAACTGAAGACGGCGAAGAAGCCGAAGAAGTTGAAGTCGGCGAAATCGTTGAAGACGAAGACGGTATGGTTTGGGAACGCGTGGCATAATAATCATGTAGTTGCCTTTTGGGGGGTCTTAGGACTCCCCTTTTTTTTATTCAATGTCGTGATCTGCTTCTACGTCTCTAGCCAGTTGGCGCCAATCTAAGCTGCGTCGATACAATGTATATATACGTTCTTCACTCAGCGGCTCAGAACGGCGGTTAAGCCGGTCGTTTGCTTCAGCTAAAGAGAGCTGGGTTTCATTCAGAATGCTATGCAGCTCTTTGATTTCTGCTCTGAGAAAATTAACCAAGTCATACGTCATAAACCTTACCCCTAAATTCAATTTTGCCCTCTTCCCATTTGTGTACCAACTCTGGCCACAAAAGCCTTCCTTCATGAAATGTCAATATGGCAAAGCCTGACCGCCAGTTGGTGGGACCATCTTCTAAGTAATTTATGAATTGGGGTCCATTAGGTTCCGCAAGGGTTCCAGTGTCTACGCCAAAGCGTGTGCCGTTGTAGTCGCTGTAAGGAGTGACCTTTAAGCTGTGCAAATGCCCTGTAACCATTGTTTTGCCCGACATTGAGGTATTGCCGTGCGTAGCGTGGATGCCGCCCTTCCAGCGGTGTTTAACGACCACCTCATCGGTAGGCCAGCAGCTCCAGCATGGATGCCATGTGGGAAAATGGTCTTTTAAGGCAAAGCCTTTGACAAACTCATATTGAGGGGCGTTAGCTGCTAGACGGTTTTCAAACCTAGCATCATGGTTGCCTAGTGTCCACACAAGGTTTACATTGTGTCTTACCTTTTTGGCGGCATCTTCTATTTCACCAAGAGCTATTTCACAGGCTTTCAGCTCTTGGATTACCGATGGCGTTGAATCCCATCCAATACGAGGAAAGCGAGAAATACTAGCGCCATCAAATACATCTCCATTGGCAATGATGGCTTTAGGCTGAAACTCTTTAATTGCCCAAAGAACGCCTTTAAATGCCGTTGTATGTATGCCTGGCCAAAAATGAGCATCGCTAAAAACAAGAACAACACCATTTTCAATGCCTAATTCTTTTCTAACTGGGTTATCAGTTTTGGCAATAGATGGAGGTTTATAGCTAGAGGTAAGTGCAATCCCTGATTTATCTTCAATTTCTTTACGCCGCCTAAGAATCTGTCGTTCACTCATGCTTGTAGCCGCAGCCATTTTGCTACCTGATTTGTATGTATTCCAAATTTCTACAAATTCTTCATCGCTATAAACTGGCTTTGGCATGACAACTCCATTGAAGTTGTCTGAAATTAAACTAAATCAATGACAAGCAAATGAAACTTAATGTTAAGCGTACTCTCTTGTACCTGATTTGTCTATTATTAACGACATTAGTCTAGGTTTTGCATCATCAGCGTTTGGAATTGAAACGTGTGTCCAAGAATTGAATTCTCGAATACATTGATCGAATGGTAAGCCCGATGCAATGATGGCTTTAACAACCTCATCAGGGGTCATGCCTGGCACTCTTATATCCGCAGCACACCCGCGGCGATGCTGAGACTTGTCAGACGATCCCACGGCTTGGTTAACTTCCGCGCTGCGAAACGCGCTATTCACCATGATTGGCTTGCCGCCAAGAACTTCTTTGACTTGTTCTAAGAATTCAGCCAGTCGGACAAGATTAGCAATCTCGGCATCATTTGGGGTATTGTCAAACTGCCGATGGTCGGTAACAGTCAGCTCTTCAAGTGTAAAATGAGTTGTGAGGTTCATGGAGTTGGACTCGATTTATGGAGTAGTTCGTCCTTTTTTTGGCTACCAGCAGAAGAACCAAAGTAAAACGCAATGATGCCGGTCCAAGCTGTACCCAAACTGCCTAACATCAACATTAGCGCATCAGATGTTTTAAAGTGTTCAGTCATCAAGCCAACCAAGATGCCAAAGAAACCCAAAGTTACAGCAATGGCCATCAGACCAGGTATGTAAGACTGGGTGGAGGCTTGCATCTGACGCGCTGATTTGCGGTCGTCTACGGCGATCTTTTCAAAGTCTAAGCCTAATTCTTGGGCGCGAGCTGCCATAGCGATTTCAGCTTGTTTGATAGCGCCTATCTGTTCAGCAGATAACTTGCCCTCGGCAATGGTCTTATTAACGTCTTTAGGGTCAACTCCAATAGCTTTGCTGATAGCGTCAACCGCCAAGCCAGCTAATGGACCACCGAATGCTGTTGCAATAGTGGGCGCAACTTGTTTTAGCCAATCCATTATTTTTCCTTTGCTTTGTTAATCAACTTTTGAACTTGCTCTTGCTGGTGCTTTGCTTCTTGTTTAGCTTCAAGTACATCTATATACAAGTTAGCCAAAAGAGGTAGCAACATAACTACCAACACACAAGCAGCAATCCAACCCATCACGTTTTCCCAATCTTGAGTAAGAGGCCGAGGAGTAACCACATATATAGGAGGAATAGGATAGTCGCTAGCAGATACGCCTGTTTTTCTCTTAGCAGCCGTTCCTCTTCCTTGCGTTGCCATGATTCATTGTCTCGCTTCTTTCTTGCCTTGTCTTGCTCTTCCTGAATAACGTCACGCATCTCAAAGGTTTTGCTATACAACGCGCCCATCTCTTTAGGAGCGCCGTACACCATTGCCTCCCTAATCTCCACCTCCAACGCAACCATCTGGTCTTGAGCCATCACCCGCTTTAGGGCTGCCTCCATTAAGTTGGCATCAGGGTCATAGACGTTCTTTGACTTTTCTTCCTCTTCCCTTATGTGCGCCGCCAACTGTTCTTGCAATTTAAAAAACTGTGTAAGCTGGCTAACAATGTCAGCCATAACTTGCGTTTCGTCAACCGCTACAAACTTTTCTTTTTTGTTCGTCTTTTGCGCCACAGGCTTGGGCGAACCAAAGAGCTTTGACCAAAACGACTGAACTTGTCTAACATCTCCGACAATTTCCTCAACAGTAGACTTGACCTCCATGAAAGAAGTCTTAGCCTGCTTATATAAATCACAGCCTTGCTTAATAGCTGCAACACACGCATTCGCAGCAAAGAGAATTGAAAGAGGATCAATTTTTAACCCTTGTGTAGCCAGTTGGTTAGATAACCAATAAGGCTAGAAATCACAGAAACAACAACCATGCCCATCCAAAACCCGCCCTTGGATTGATTAGCTAACGCCAACAGCGTGGCCATACCATCCTCTAGCTTGTCAATTTTCTTTTCAAGCTCTTCAACTTTTTGCCAAAGAACGCCGTATTTAACCAAGTCAATTTTTTCATCCATGATTAACTCTTCATGATGTACGCAAGTGCGTAGTAGGGGTTAAGAATGTTAAACGCTGTTCCTGATCCGGTTGCGGCATTAGTTGTAGCAACAGTAATACCTGTCACTGCTGATGCTGTATTGGCTGCAACCATAGTTGTATCACCACCCGCTGCTCTAGCAGAACCAACCAAAACAGCGCCACCAGTGTGGAAGTGCCCAGGATCAGTAACCACAGAAGTTGCAGTATGCGTGTGGCTTGGCATTTCACTTGTGGTTAATGTGTGCGTTGTTGAACCACCAGTTGCGGCAACAGAATATGTTGATCCAGCTCCAACAACAAAACGATCACGCAAATCAGGCGTACCGTTTGAACCATCACACAAATACCAGCCCGATGGAATGCTACCTATTGATCCATACCATAGCGAAATCAAGCCTGCTGGTATGGTTGTCCCTGTTGCAGCGGTAGTTCCAATAATTCCATATAAGTTGTCATAAGTCTGTATGGTGGAACCTGTAGAGGTCTGCAAAACAAACTTGTAATTAAAGCCATACGTTAACCAAATCTCACCTTGTGGTCGGCCATCTGTACCCAGCACAATAGGATTGGTGTTAGCAATAGCTCCATTGATGTCTGAATAGGTGGTTAAAGGCGTTGTTGAGCCAGCCTGATAGGTGTAGATCAAACCACCGTTTAAGGGTAGTCCTGTGGTCGTCAAGAATTGAAAACCATTGCCGATTGGTGAAAGATTGACTGCCATTTTTTAATCCTTGGTTAAACCACTAAATGGATGAATTGCTTGTCTTGCATAATTTTCATGTCCTCTAGACAACATCCATTGTTTTCCGGCCATTGTGAATGGTACAGATGCGCCAGCAGTAGCTGATGCTAATTTAGCTTCTGCTGCGGTAGCTAATCCTTGCGTTGCCAATTCTTTAAGATAAGCACTAAATGAATTTGAATGATTAAACACACCAGCTTGAGGTTTGCCAATTTTGCTTGACAGTAAACCTAATTCAGAAACATCTTGCATTGCTTCTGGCGGTAGTGCTGCTTTTAATCTTGGCGATTCTTTAAGCAAAAAATCAGCAAATCTATCTGACTTCACGTTAGATGAATTTGCATTTACTTGTTGATTTTTGGCTCTATCAAGTTCTGCAAATGTCATAGCTTGATTAGCAATGTCATTAGGATCGATTTCTGCTTTCATGCGTCTAATTGCTTCAGGCGTTGCAGTTGACACATATTTTTTGTGAAAGTTAGCTGCATTAAGGCTTTCACCTTGTGATGATGCATCTTCTAAACTATCGAATTCTTTTACTGCAGCTTTGTATGCAGGATTAGATCGAATAACATCTTGTCTTTCTTTGTACAAAGATCGTGCTTTATCTGCCAATTGTTTTAACTGAGCTGCTTGCGGATCAAATGCGGCATTTTCTTCATTAAATACAGGCAGTTTTTCCACTTCTTGCCTAATAAGATAAGCAGCCGCCCTTTTGTTAGGCTCTCCTGTTCTCATATCATTTGCTAAATTTGTTCGCAAATTTTCGTATTGTTCAAATGTTGGATTTTCATAGAACGATTTTAGATCAGCATTAATTTCAGGCGAAACACGATTTGTTTTCATGCCTTTTGTTAATGCCGTTGATATATTTGTTTGTAATGTTCCTACATCAATTGGGAAATTTCCACCATTAGCATCTTCAAGTGCTTTGTAGGCTTGTGAAATATTGTCAAGACGAATTTTGTCTTTTGCCGCTAAACCATTAATTTCATGTTGACCAAGTTCAGATGCGTCAGCGGTTGCTGATATATCAGGGGCGTGTTTGATTTTTGCGGTTTCAAATGCATCTGCCAATTGTTTGGGTTGGTTAGCAAAATGATTGCTTAAAGTATCTGTTTTACCTCGAGCATTCCATTCATCTACATAACGATTTAAATCACCTGTGCGTTGCCCCGCAGTTAAATCCACTCCATGCTTTTCTTCCAAAGCGCGTGTTTCAATAGCAGGCACATTAACAGATTCCAATGGTTTAGATTGAATATGTGATTGCAATTCAGGCGATGCATTTGCAATTGCCGCATTCACATTTCCACGCAAAACCGCAGCCGGTGATGCTTGAGCAGCTCCAACGTTTTGAGGCATTTGGCTAACGTCCATTTGTGGCTCAATGCGAGTTGGCTCACCAGTTCTTAATTCTGCTGCGTAAGATGGAATTTCTCTAGCAACTTTAAGCCCCATTTTTCCTAGCTTAATGCCCCCTGGAATAACTAATAATGCATTTGCAACAAGGTGGTGGGCAGATTCAGGCGAATAACCTCGACTAATTAACATATCCATGGCGGGTTGTGCGCCATATTTATTAACAAATTCCATAACTTGACTAACTGGGCTTGCCTCATAAGAAGCCGTGCCTTGACCAATTTGATTATCTTTTAAATTAGCTAAATTGCCAGGTTGCAAATACGATAAAGGGGTTGAAACGTATTCGGATATTTGTTGTGCGCGTTCTGGTGTTGAGCCGCCCATTAAAGCTCCACCATAAGTTAAACCGCCAGCAACTTGAGCAGGCAAACCTAAAGGCAAATCCAAAGCAGACAATCCAGTAGCTTGTGCGCCTTGTCTTAGCTGAAACATTTTCATCAGTGCTTCACCAACAAGGGGGTTGCCTTTTGGCCTTGCGGTGGGTTCGGGGCTAAAAGCGTTTTGAATTGTTTCTAATGCATTAAAAGCGTTAATGGTAGGGTCTAAAGAATAAGGCGAAAATTCTTGTGTAGGTTGCAAGTTTTCAGCATCAGGCTGCAAATCTAATCTGCGGCCAAACATTGCGCTTTTCTTAGGCGCTGTTAAATCTTGTGGGACATCAAATGCAGAAATGGTTGCATCATTTGAATAATCAGCCATTAGAAGTCCCCTGTTTGTAGTCGTCTAATGTTAATTGCTTTTTGTTTTAACTGTTGGAGTTCAGCAGGCGTGGAAATTCCAATTATGCGTTTAATGTCTTCTTGTTTTTGCTTTGGTGTTCTGTCAGAAGCATTAATGTTTTCCACCATAAAAATGCGTGGGTCATAGTTGCTTTTCCATGCTTGTTGAAAATTGTCGGCATGAATAGCTGAGTTGTATGGGTCTTTGCCTTTGTATGAAGATAAACCTTGGTTGTACATCTGCGCCGCCAATCGAGTTGCATCAGTACGTTCAACAATTTTGGCTAGTGCTTTGGGATCAATGTCACCAGAACCGTTAGCTACAGCAACAGTATTTTGTGCATTGACCGAATCAACACCGCCCATCATTTTGGCTTGCAATAATTGGTTTTGCGATAAGTCTTTAAGCAATGTGTCTAATTGCTCATTACCAGCCAAGAATTTTCCACCTTGGCGCAATAATTGGCCAGGCTTGCTACTTTGCGCTTGGGCTAAGTTTTGTTTGATGCTCTTAAGAATAATGCCTTGATCGGCTGCGTTTTGGTTTGCAGTTGCCGCATCAGCAAACATTTTTTGACCAGCCTCATATCTAGTTTGTTGCTGGGTATTCATTTGCGTCAAGCCGCCTTTGGCCACAGGCATATCTTCTTTGACTAAAGGTGTTCTTGTGGTTGCCTCTGGAATTTTTGCTCCGGTGACCGCCGCAGGAGGCGCGACATTTCCTGTGGTAGCTGATCCACCGCTTGGCGCTGGTACTGGTTGCAATGTTGGTTGACCGCCTGGCGTTTTAGGTGGTCCTGCAAAATACTTGATGCCATTAACTTCAACAATGCTAGGCGCTGGAGAAATACCGCCAGGAGATTCAAAAGAAACTTTAGGTTGATTGCCGTAAATTGCTGGTGTAGTTCTAATAACTTGACCAGATGGTGTAGTTTCAACCTTCTCTAATCCAGCAGCTCTCTTTTCAGATGCAGACAAACCTATGTTTATCATGTTTTGCAAATGAGCAGGAAACGCCGTTGGGTTTTGGATTGCCGTCATCATTCCAGGCGTTGTAGCCATATCTAATCCCTGTGTTGGGATTCCTCTAGCAATTGCTTGAGCTTTAATTTCGTGCATTACTTCAGCAGCATTTGCAGGATTTTTCTTTAAAGCATCAGGAGATAATCTTGCATCATTGGCATACCCACCCATGATTTTTGTTAAATCATCCTGATACTGCGCATTTAACCCATATTTACTTTTTAGCGCTTCTGTTTGGGCGGTTTCGGCTGCTGATTTTGCTTGAGAAATGCGAGGTTCTGCTGTTTCGCCAGCTACGTTGTATTCAATTCCTGATCGGCCTGCTTCTGATGTTGCTCTAGATACCTCCAAAGGCAAAAGAGTTTTCAATCTGCCAAGTTCTGTTTGCGCTCTTTCTAGTTGAACAGGGTTCATCTGTTGCGCTTGCTGATACTGCTGGGCAGCGTTGGCCATATTGACCATCTCACCCAAGGACATTCCTTGAGGTGGTTTGATTTGTGTTCCTACTGGTGTGAAATCTGCCATGATTTATTGACCTATTGCGTTGTAAGATTTCATAAAATTACCACCGCTTACATCAGAACTACCAGCTTTTGGCGCTAACAATTGCGAAAGCAAATAAGAACTACCGGCTCCCGCTAGACCGCCACCCAAAGCATTAGCTTGACCAACTTGGCCACTACCCAAAGCGGAGCCTACATTGGAAATTGCGTTGCCAATATTGCTACCGGCATTTACTGCAGCTCCAGTAGTTTGGCCAAGTGAAGTTTGTCCTAAACCAGCCATAGATGCCAAAGTGTTGTAAATGTTGCTACGTTGAGTGTTAAAACGATTAAAAGCATTTCCATATTCTTGGCTAGCTTGGCCTTGGGTATAGTCTTGCATACCAGTTAAAGCGTTACCACCAATAAGCCCACCAGCGGCATTTTGTTGAGCTGCTAATTGACGTTGACCTTGGGCAAGTCGGAATGCGTAGCCTGGGTCCATGCCTGCCGCAAACTGCTCTGGTCCAAACTGTTGTGTTAAATAACCAGAGCCTTGACCTTGACCTGTGACGTTGCCAGTTGCGTCATACATCCCATAAGTGCCACTACCAAGCTGACCGATTTGGTTAAGGGCGTTATAGCCTGTTTGACGAAAAGGAGCTTGCTGGGCATTCTGTACGTCAAACATCTGCTTCTGCAAATTAGCAGATTGTTGCGCCGCATCAGCTTGTATTTGAGCGCCCTTTTTTGCACTTGAGCCTGAAAACAAACCGCCCAATAAACTTGAGCCGCCCATAATTGCTGCTGGAATCCATGCCATACTAATCCCCTTTGATTAAAACTTCATCCACTTTTGCTGGGTCTTTTTCTTCAGTAGAGTGGATGCAATACCAAATAACATCGGTCAGGGCTTTTACGCCGTGATTCAAACCCGCTTTAATTTCAATGCAAGCAGGCGCTTCAATAATGTGGTTTTCACCGGCATTTGCCACAATCACCTTACCACTGGCAATAATGGACAAATGGCTGTAATTGTGCTGATGCTGAATCAATGTTTGCCCAGCAGGAATGTGCGTTTCCTTGGCATACAAATGGTCGGCAAAATGGTGAATTATTGTAGGTTCCATAGTCACTGATTGTAATAAGGAACTTTGAAATTTTGACCATTTACCGTAACATTTATAAAGCCAACTGGGTTAGCCGGCAAAGATGCCGATCCAGCCGTAGCAGTTGTAGCGCTTGAAAAGTTAAGCAAATTCAAAAAGAATTGTTGCCACGCTCTGGTTGGGCGTTTTGTTGAGCCGTCCAAAAACTCGGCTTGGGGGTAAGGATTGGTTTGGCTTGCGCCGTAAAGTCCTGTAGCCATTAGTTATCCCCTGAAGTCGTTTTAAGGTTTGCAGACACAATAACCGCATTTACAGGGTCGCTTATCACCACCTCAAAAACTCTGTCCCTAGCCGTTCCCAAACGCCTCCAAATTGCACGATTCTTGTAGCGTCCTTGCTGGCCAATAGTTACCCAATGTTCATTAGACCAAGTTGATCCACCGTCATTTGACCATCTGAGCATAGCCTGTGGATAAGTAGTTACGTTGCTAGGTAACAAAGGATTAGCAATACCAAGAATGTAAATATCGTATGGACCAATCGTAAATGTTCCATCAGACGGAATGACGTAAGTGTCGCCCAAGTAATTGCCGCTAGTAGCAACTGAAACGCCAGTTGTGCCTACGCCAGGCTGAAACTGTATTTGCAACTCATCAAAGTATTCTCTTTGAAAGTCTGTTACCAAGTGCGGTGCTCTGCGAAGCCTGCGAATTGTTTGGCCAGAATCGGTGTAATTCTGTTTGTCTAGCTTGTAAATCGTACCGTTAGAGTAATCCCCAACAAGCACAGTTCCTTGGAATACCGAACAGCAATTACCGCGATGTCTTTCGTATTGTCCATTATTGTTGTAATACAGCCATTTATGCCACATTCCTGATGCAATGTCATAAGCCCATGTAATATTTATTGTGGGAAAAGAAATAACGTATATTTCATGGCCTTCTAACTGGTAAGTCCATGAGATAGCGTCATCAATGTATTGACCAACAAGGGTATTTTCTACAGCGTGGGTAGAAATCCTAGATGGTATATACCCATTCATCTGCATGATTTCAGCTTGGCCACGGTTGTTTCG
>Ga0209084_1000639_pt1 | contig 32658 bp, 29 predicted proteins | sample C_130820_MF_Meta_FD_187309 | JGI IMG/M metagenome (GOLD analysis project Ga0209084, IMG submission 187309) | Freshwater microbial communities from Lake Croche, Canada to study carbon cycling - C_130820_MF_MetaG (SPAdes) (version 2) | ecosystem: Environmental > Aquatic > Freshwater > Lake... | reverse complement strand
TTGCTTTCTCCGCCATCATCCCCTTGATGACCGTGGTGAATTATTCGGTGCAAGACATTATTTCACCCGAACGACGTGTCTTTGTTGGAACGGAGTGGTTCGCATCTGTCATGCGCGACCCTGATCTACACGAGGCACTTTGGCGGCAAATTGTTTTTTCATTTTCAGTTTTGGCTTGTGAGATTCCTTTAGGGATTCTTTTGGCTTTGTCTATGCCTGCAGAGGGATGGCGTGCTTCCATCACCTTGGTCGTCGTCGCGTTGTCCTTACTCATTCCGTGGAACGTTGTCGGCACGATCTGGCAAATATATGGTCGTGCGGATATTGGTTTGATGGGCGCCACTTTGCAGTTGATGGATATTGACTACAACTACACCGGTAATGCAACCGATGCTTGGCTGACCGTTTTATTGATGGATATTTGGCATTGGACACCTCTGGTGGCTTTACTCTGCTTCGCAGGTTTGCGCAGCATTCCTGATGCGTATTACCAAGCCGCTCAGATCGATGGTGCTAGCAAATTGGATGTGTTCCGTTTTATCCAACTACCCAAAATGCGAGGCGTGTTGATTATTGCTGTGTTGTTGCGGTTTATGGACAGTTTCATGATTTACACAGAGCCTTTTGTATTGACAGGTGGAGGGCCTGGTAATGCCACGACATTCTTGAGCCAATACTTGACACAAAAAGCAGTGGGTCAGTTTGATTTAGGTCCAGCCGCAGCTTTTTCATTGATTTATTTCTTGATCATTCTTTTGCTCTGCTTCATCCTGTACAACTGGATGCAACAAGTCGGCACCCAAGCCAAGGAGCAAATACATGGATGAACATCGCTTTAAAAAACGCACCATCTTTTTGTGGTTTTATATTGTTTTTGCTTTGTTGCCGATTTATTGGATGCTCAATATGAGTTTGCGTACCAATGAAGAAATCTTGTCAACATTCAGCTTGTTTCCAAAGCACCTAACCTTTGCTAACTACATGACTATCTTTACCGATGTGTCGTGGTATTCGGGCTATATCAATAGCCTGATCTATGTAGCAATCAATACAGCCATATCGGTTTTGGTGGCGTTGCCAGCGGCCTATGCTTTTTCGCGTTTCAGCTTTTTAGGCGATAAACATGTTTTCTTTTGGTTGCTAACAAACCGCATGACCCCCCCAGCTGTTTTTCTGTTGCCATTTTTTCAGCTCTACACCACCGTAGGATTGATGGATACCCACATTGCTGTAGCGTTGTCGCATTTACTTTTTAATGTGCCACTTGCTGTTTGGATATTGGAGGGCTTTATGTCCGGTATTCCGCGCGAAATAGACGAGACCGCTTATATAGATGGGTACAGCTTTCCGCGCTTTTTCATCACTATCTTTATGCCTCTGATTAAAGCAGGGGTAGGGGTGACCGCCTTTTTCTGCTTTATGTTCAGTTGGGTGGAGTTGTTGTTGGCTCGAACGCTCACTAGCGTGAATGCCAAACCTATTGTTGCCACCATGACGCGCACCGTAAGTGCCTCTGGAATGGATTGGGCTACTTTGGCGGCTGCAGGTGTTTTAACGATCGTTCCTGGTGCGATTGTGATTTGGTTTGTTCGTCACTACATCGCCAAAGGCTTTGCAATGGGGCGTGTATGAATGACAACAACGCTAAGCCGCGATACACGATGATGAGGCAAAGGAGCTGACATGTTGGAATGGATGGCATGGAGTCCCCCCGTTGCAGTGTTTTTTATCTGTGTAGTACTGATGCTGGTTTGCATGACTTACTTGGAAATACGTTTTCCTACAGTGGCGCGCAAAGGTTTTTTACCTATTGTGACAACGCGTGGCGACAGATTGTTCATTGGTTTGTTAGGTGCCGCTTACATCCATTTGACATTTTTAGGCTTAGCTGGTGTTTTTGCACAGTGGCTAGGTTTGAATGAGGACCCCAGCATTTGGTGGGGAACTGCGATGAGTGTAGTTTGGTTGGTTTTTGTTTTACGCAAAGGCTGATCTGACATGCAAGTAACCCGGTCTGAACCTTCCCTCGGACCGAAGTTTTTTATAACCAAAGGGAAGCTTTTGAAACGAGGAGACTGACATGAAGTTGAAATACCGGGCTCTGGCATTTGCTGCCACCGCATTGGTTCTAGGTCATGGTGCTTGGGCGGGAGAAGCCGAAGCCAAGAAATGGGTGGACAGCGAGTTCCAGCCATCGACCTTGAGCAAAGACAAACAACAGGCTGAACTCAAGTGGTTCATCGATGCGGCTAAAAAGTTGCAAGCCAAAGGGGTGAAAGAAATTTCTGTGGTGTCTGAAACCATCACCACCCATGAATATGAATCTAAAACCCTTGCCAAAGCGTTTGAAGAAATCACGGGCATCAAAGTTAAGCACGACTTGATCCAAGAGGGCGATGTGGTGGAAAAACTCCAAACATCGATGCAATCCGGAAAGTCTATTTACGACGGATGGATTTCAGACTCAGATTTGATCGGAACCCACTACCGTTATGGAAAAATTTTGCCCTTGTCAGACTACATGGCTGGTAAAGGTAAAGAGTGGACTAATCCTGGTTTGGACTTGAAAGATTTCATCGGTACTAGCTTCACCACAGCGCCTGATAAAAAACTCTACCAATTACCTGACCAACAATTCGCCAACCTGTATTGGTTCCGCGCAGACTTGTTCGCTCGTAAGGACTTGCAAGACAAGTTCAAGGCCAAATACGGCTATGAATTGGGCGTTCCATTGAACTGGAGTGCTTATGAAGACATCGCTGACTTCTTTACCAATGACGTTAAAACCATTGACGGTAAGCCAATCTATGGTCACATGGATTACGGTAAGAAAGATCCATCATTAGGTTGGCGTTTCACCGATGCTTGGTTGTCCATGGCCGGTACTGCGGACAAAGGTATTCCAAACGGTATGCCAGTTGATGAGTGGGGCATTCGTGTGGGTGCAGACGGTTGTACACCAGTTGGTGCATCTGTGTCTCGCGGAGGTGCTACCAATTCACCAGCTGCTGTGTACGCTTTGACCAAGTATGTGGACTGGATGAAGAAATATGCGCCGAAAGAGGCTACCGGTATGACCTTTGGTGAAGCTGGTCCAGTCCCTGCGCAAGGACAAATTGCGCAGCAGATCTTTTGGTACACCGCTTTCACTGCTGATATGACCAAGCCTGGATTGCCTGTGGTGAATGCCGATGGAACTCCAAAATGGCGTATGGCTCCTGGACCTAACGGACCTTACTGGAAACAAGGTATGCAAAACGGCTACCAGGATGTAGGTTCATGGACTTTCTTTAAGAACCATGATGAGAACCGTACGGCAGCCGCTTGGTTGTATGCACAGTTTGTAACCAGTAAAACAGTGTCACTTAAAAAGACCATCGTCGGTTTGACCCCTATTCGTGAAAGCGATATTCGTAGCCAAGCGATGACGGATATGGCTCCAAAGTTAGGTGGCTTGGTTGAGTTCTATCGCAGCCCAGCGCGTGTTGCGTGGACGCCTACTGGTACTAACGTTCCTGACTATCCCAAGTTGGCTCAGCTGTGGTGGAAGAACGTAGCACAAGCAGTAACCGGTGAGAAAACACCACAAGGTGCGATGGATAACTTGGCCGAAGAAATGGACCAAGTGATGTCACGTCTCGAGCGTGCAGGTATGGCTAATTGCGCACCTAAGCTCAATCCCAAAGGCGATCCTGCTAAGTACTTGAGTGACACAGCCGCACCATGGAAAAAACTGGCAAATGAAAAGCCAAAGGGCGAAACGATTGCCTATGAAAAATTACTTAACGCTTGGAAAGAGGGAAGGGTACGTTAATTTTTCAAAGTTAATTAGGTGTTCAACCTAAGGGGTTCGTCCGTACTGATGGGCGGACCTCTTTTTTATATGACTCTTATTTAAGTCTTCATGCAACGCTTAGCCTTATTCGATCAATTACGCGCAACAGATATTTACGATCTGGCCATCATCGGTGGTGGAGCGACTGGTCTTGGTGTGGCACTAGATGCGGCGTCACGTGGGTATAAGGTGGTTTTATTAGAAGCCCATGATTTTGCCAAAGGCACCTCTTCGCGTGCCACCAAATTAGTTCACGGTGGTGTGCGTTATTTGGCACAAGGCAATTTGTCATTGGTTAGGGAGGCTTTGCATGAGCGCGCCGTGCTTTTGCACAACGCACCGCATATAGCGCAACCGCTGGCTTTTGTTATGCCTTCCTACAAGTGGTGGGAAACCGCTTTTTATGGCCTTGGGTTGCTGCTCTATGACTTATTGGCTGGAAAGTCTGCAATTGGTGCAACCCAATTTTTAAATAAGCAACAAGTTTTGGATCGATTACCCCACGTGCAATCAGCTGGTTTACGTGGGGGCGTGCAGTACTGGGATGGTCAGTTTGACGACGCGCGTTTAGCGGTAGAAATTGCACGCACAGCACAAAAGAGCGGTGCTGTGGTTTTGAATTATTGTTCTGTGGAATCATTGGTACATGAAAATCACAAACTCAGTGGCTTGAGATGCAAAGACGGAGAGACAGACCAAGTCTTTTACGTAAAAGCTAAATGTGTTATCAACGCTACTGGAGTCTGGGTAGATGGCATTCGCGCTATGGATGCACAAAATTCTGGTGAAAAAATTGAACCCATGGTCACACCCAGTCAAGGCGTGCACTTGGTAGTCGATAGATCTTTTTTAAGCAACGACTTCGCATTGCTAGTGCCTAGCACCCAAGATGGGCGCGTCTTGTTTGCAGTGCCCTGGCTTGGTAAAGTGATTTTGGGTACCACAGATACTCCACGCACTGATTTACCCATCGAGCCGATGGCTTTTGCGCAAGAGGTGGATTTCATATTAAAAGAGTCTGCTCGATATTTATCTAAACCCCCTACACGCACGGACGTACGAAGCGTTTGGGTTGGCTTAAGGCCTCTGGTGAAGCCGCAAAAAACTTCAGCTGGCAAAACTAAAGAAATAAGTCGCGAACACACTATCCTCATCAGTGAGAGTGGTTTAGTTACTGTCACAGGCGGTAAGTGGACCACTTACCGCGCCATGGCCGAAGATGTTCTACAACATTGTTTAGATTCTGGATTGATCGCCAAAACCGACAAACCACCAATGACAGCAAATTGTCCTTTGGTAGGTGCGCCTCAATCCAATGAAAGTATTTCTGCAATCGCACTGACGCATCCTCAGGGAGTCCATTCATACGGAACTGAACAATCACTGCTGTCTAACTTGATTGGAAGTGACGTATGGTTATCTGAAGGATTAAGCGAGGCCATGGTACGTTTTGCTGTTCGCTATGAATACGCAAGAACCGTCGAGGATGTATTGGCAAGACGCTCGCGCTTATTATTTTTAGATGCACAGTTAGCGTTGGAACTCTCTGACAAAGTCGCGACTATTTTGATATCTGAACAAATCCATAATCCGCAACTGCAACAATTCAAAAAGTTAGCAATGAATTATTTGCTTTAATAACCAGTATCACATAGTCAATTTTTCGTTTGCACAAGTTCTTCATGAAATATTTATCTTTGCTGGGTTCGTTATTGACCTTGCAAAATTGATATTCCTTGGGTATTTACCTATTTTTTTAGTGACCCTATATGTTCAAATATTTCATCTCATTATTGGCACTGATAGACATATGCCGCATCCACTGCTGACAATCGAACAAGTCGATAAAAATTTTGGTGGCGTTCAAGCGGTTAAAGACCTAAGTTTCTCAATTGGACATTCTGAAGTAGTTGGGTTGATCGGCCCTAATGGGTCTGGAAAATCAACGTCAGTAAATTTAATTTCAGGAACAGTCCCAGTTTCTGCTGGTGTGGTTAGATTCAACGGACAAATCCTCAATAACTTACCCATCACTGCGCGAGTTAAAAAAGGCTTATCTAGAACATTCCAAACAACAAGCTTATTTCCAGAATTTTCAGTTATAGAGCAAGTTTTGGCTGCGTGTCAAAGTTGCTTCAAAAAAAATCCAATAGGTTCTGTCATTCGCGCAAGCGCTGCAACCATGGAGGAACATAAGCAACTTAACAAGGCAACAGAATTAATTCATTTTGTTGGGCTGTCTGAGGTTATTGACCAACTGACTTCATCTATATCCTCCGCACAGCAACGCTTGTTGATGATTGCTACCGCCCTTGCTTCTGACCCTCTCCTAGTTTTATTGGATGAGCCTGCTGCTGGTATGGTGGCAAAAGAGCGAAAAGAATTAGCGAATTTGATCCTTGAAATCCGACAACGAGGCATTTCAGTCTTGGTGATTGAACATCATATGGGGCTCATCATGGAAGTATGTGAGCGTATTGTGGTTTTGAATTTTGGTCAAAAAATTGCAGAAGGGACGCCTGAAAGTATTAGACAAAATCCTGCAGTTATTGATGCTTACTTAGGTGGGGCGCATTGATGCTAAAGGTTACGAATGTCTATGCGGGATACGGTAAGGTAGGCATACTGCATGGCATCAGCTTAGAAGTGAAAACCTCTGAATGCGTTGCTTTAGTCGGTGCCAACGGAGCAGGTAAAAGTACCACACTGAAATGTATATGTGGACTTATTCCCATAGTTTCGGGTGCAATTGAGTTTGAAGGCCAGCGTATAGATGGATTAAGGGGTCATGAGATTGTCAAGTTGGGTTTGACGATGTGCCCCGAAGGGCGGCAGGTATTTTCGGACATGACAGTGCGTGAAAACCTCGAAATGGGCGCGCACATTAGATCCGATAACGCGCAATCTAGTGATTTGGAGAAAATGTTAGATTTATTTCCAGTGCTGCGCGACAGGATCAAACAGAGTGCGGGTACCTTGTCTGGTGGGGAGCAAGAAATGCTTGCGATTGCTCGTGCATTGATGTCGCGTCCCAAACTTTGTATCTTTGATGAGCCATCGTTGGGACTTGCTCCGAAGATTGTGCAAGAGGTGGAGCAGACTATCGCAAAAATCAAGGCTATGGGCACGACGATATTGTTGGTGGAGCAAAACGCTTCTATGGCGTTGCGACTTTCAGATCGCGCCTATGTATACGAAGCGGGTGATATTGTTTTGCAGGGTACAGGTGAAGAGTTACAAAATCACCCTGAAGTAAGCAAAGCTTACCTAGGGTATTGAGTTAAGTTTGTAGAAAGTTAGATTGGTTATTTAATTTTTAGAAAGAAAAGGAGACTGAGAAATGAAAACTATGTCAAAAAAATTCGCCTTCACTGCTGTCATTGGAGTCCTGAGCGCCAGCTTAGGAGGTTTGTCGTGGGCTACTGAAAAAGAATTGGTTTTAGGTGTCAACGACGCCTTGACTGGCCCAGGAGCTGTTTACGGGCTTCCTCAATCCAATGCAGTCAAAATGGCTGCGGATGAGATCAATGCAAAAGGCGGTATCAAAGCGGGCGCAGATATCTACAAACTCAAGGTCATTAGTAATGATGATAAAGCCAACCCCACAGAAGCTACCAATAGCGTACGCAAACTCATCGACCGTGATAATGTCAAATACCTTTTGGGGTTTTGTTGCTCAGGATCAACCAGTGCTGTAGCTTCTTTCATTGAAAAAGAAAACGTGGTCATGCTAGTTGGTAATGCAGCCGAGCGTGCAATAACAGCAAAAGGAATTCCTAATTTATTTAGAACACGACCCCCAGCAGATTTCACGGGCGCTGCCGCTGGAACTTTTGTAGCCAAACGTGGCGCAAAAAATATTGCAGTCATTGGTTCTTTGGATGTATCTTTTTACACTCAATACCTAGATGCGTTCGAGCGTGAAATCAACAAGGCTGGTGGCAAGATTGTTGCTAAAGAAACCTTTGGTCTCAAAGACCGCGATATGACTCCGCAACTCACAAAGGTACGAGCACTCAATCCTGATGCCTTGTTGATACTTGGATACGTAGAGCCTGCAGCATTCGTATATCGTCAAGCAACAGAACTTGGAATGAAATTACCGCGGTACGGTTTCACCAGTGGTAGCGAAGAACAATTCTTGCGCGTAGCCACCAGCGAGCAAATGGAAGGTGTTTGGGATTTGCGCCCTACAGAATTGACCGTTGAAGCTCTTGACGCGAACGCTAAGACTTATGTCGCAAATTACACCGCAAAGTTTGGGACTGCACCTTCTCCCAGTTCACCTTACGCCTATGATCAAGTGTACGTTTTGAAAAATGCGATTGAAAGTGTGGGCAGTGCTGATGACACAAAGAAAGTAATTGCCGCCATTCGTAAGTTAACTGTCCCCAAAGAGGCTGTTATGAAATATCTTCCTACTGCTGGTGCGATGTTTGATGTGAATGGTCAAGCTTACACGTCGAACGGTGCATTCCAATGGCAAAAGGGTAAGTGGGTCTATGTATCTGACTTGCCATCTGACACCAAAACCTATTCCGACTATTTACGCAGTTTACGTAACTAACGTATTGTTTAAGCGTTAGATTAGATCTGAAATGATTGAAATTTTCCAACAATCACTCAACGGTTTAGCCATTGGAGCTGTTTATGTATTAATAGCACTGGGCCTTACCGTGGTTTTTGGAATTTTAGGTATTGCCCACTTTGCTCACGGTTCAGTTGCAATGTTTGGCGGCTATCTGACATTCTTAGTAATGGAGAAATTCGGCATCCCTTTTTTTGCAGCGATGGGAATAGCAATGGTGGGCGGTGCCGCATTAGGTTTGGTGATCGAGCGTCTTGCCTATCACCCAGTTCAAGATGCGCCGCACATTAATGCTTTCATCATTGCTTTAGGTTTAACCATGATGATGGAAGGAATGAACTTATTGATGTTTGGAGCCGATCAGGTTGTTATTCAAACGCCATACCGAGGTGTTTTTCACATAGCAGGAATAGCTGTTGCAGAGTTACGATTGATCGTGATTTTGACTGCGTGTGTTCTTGTTGGGGCCATTACCCTACTTATTGCGAAAACCAAAACTGGCAAATCAATTCGAGCAGTGGCACAAAATAGACAAGCCGCAATATTGATGGGCGTCAATGTCAGCATGGTGTCTTTAGTTGTATTTGCTATCTCATCGGCGCTAGGTGTTGCCGCAGGGGCTTTGATTGGAGCGCTTTTGGCTATAGCACCAGGGGTTGGTGAGGGCTTGGCTGTGAAGGGTTTTGCGGTACTCATCCTTGGCGGTCTGGGGTCTATTCCAGGTGCCATAGCAGGTGGCTTGATTCTAGGTGTGAGTGAAGCAATGGCCGCAGGATTTATCTCTTCTGCTTACAAAGATGTGATTGCATTTCTAGTCATGATTCTTGTTTTACTTTTTAGGCCTGAAGGTCTGCTGGGAAAACGGTGAGTCAATCCGCAATTAGATTATGGATGGGCCTTGGCTTTGGTGCTATGGCTATCTACATGCCAAATCTGGTTACTGTGCCTTATTTCATGCATTTGATCATTCTTGCCTTGGTTTGGGTGATATTGGCGCAAGGACAAAATTTAATGCAGGGCTTGGTAGGTTATGTATCAATTACACAAGCTGGATTTATGGGTGTTGGCGCTTATTTTTCTACGCTATTAACACTTAAGCTTGGCTGCTCTGTGTGGCTCACAATTTTTATGACGCCATTTTTTACCGGTCTCTTGTCTGTGTTGGTCGGCTACCCTAGTTTGAGAGTAAAAGGTCACTATTTCGCGATTGTGACCTTGGCGTACAACATGGTTATTTTTACTATTCTGTTGACCTTCAGTTCAGTAACCGGTGGTGAAGCAGGCATTTCTAATATTGCAAGACCTAGTAGCTTTTCTTTATGGGGATATGTTATTGACTTTGAAGGCCGTAGTAATTCCAACTATTACCTCTTAGTTTTGCTACTTGCTGCTTTATCCACTGGCATTTGTGGTTTTATATTGCATTCACGTGTGGGACGCGTATTTTTGGCAATCCGACAAAATGAAGTTTTGGCTGATGCGATTGGCATCCAATCCTGGCGATATAAACTTTTTGCGTTTGTAATGAGCGCTGCTTTGGCGGGTTTGGCTGGTGCCTTGTATGCGCATTACATTGGTTTCTTAAATCCGGAGCCATTTGGAGTCGACCAGTCCCTCAATGCTATTTTGGCAGTCATATTGGGCGGTAGTGGCACGCTAACAGGACCCGTAGTTGGAGCGTTTGCAGTCACATTCCTGCCTGAGTACTTACGAATTGCAGATAGCTACCGCTTAGTCACGTATGGTTTCATTTTGGTTATCGCCACAATTTTTTTACCACGTGGGCTGGTACCAGTTGCTAAAGATTTATATTTTTTTCTGATATCTTTGCTACCTAAACGGAAATGACGCCCTCTATGTTTTCTTCCGATAGCTTGCTTAACCAGACTAAACACTTTGTAGAAAATCATCTTGAGCCGTTAATTAAAAAAGATGCTCTAGACCTTTTTAGCGGTAAAACACTTCTTGCAACCGCAGCAAGCTATGGACTATTAGGTATTCAAGTTTCAGTTGCTTTGGGTGGACAAGGGCTCCCCTTTAGCGCAAAGGCAAGGATTGCTGAGGCGGTCTCAGCCCATGATTTTGGCGTAGCGATGTCATTGGTAAATACTCACAATGTTGCTGAGCAAATTGCACGGATAGGCAATCCAATCCTCAAACAGCGCCACTTAGATAATCTAATTTCGGGAAAAAAAAGTGCCTGTACAGCACTAACGGAAACTGCCGTAGGTTCTGATTTCTCCGCAATTCAAACTACGGCTTCGCGCATGCAAGGCGGATGGGAATTAAATGGGACAAAAGCTTGGATCACTAATGCGGTGCATGCTGATTTAATGGTGGTCTATGCCCAAACACAAGCAGGAGCGGGTGCTAGTGGGATAGCCGCATTTGTTATCGATGTTGAAAAAACAGGATTCAACAGATTGGATTCTCATACGTCACCTATTGCATCTATTGGTGCAGGCGCTTTCAGTCTGTCTGGGTATCAATGCGATGACGACGATATGTTGTCTCCTCCAGGTGAGGCTTTTAAAGATATTTTGCAGGCTATCAACGGCGCACGTATTTATGTCTCTGCCATGTGCTGCGGAATGGTCCAGACTTGTTTGAGCATAGCAACTGCATATGGCGCTCAACGACAAACTTTTGGTAAACCATTACTTTCGCATCAGGGTTGGCGCTGGCAGCTTTCAGATGCTGCCGTTGAGTTAGAGGCTGCTCGTAGCATGGTGAATGCCGCAGCTAGTTTAATTGATGAGCAGCAAGATGCTCAGAGCATGGCAGCAAAAACAAAAATCTTTGCTTCGCGCATGGCTCAAAAGCAGATTGCGATTCTGATGCACGCGATGGGTGCTGAGGGATTATCTGCAAAGCATCCGTTTATGCGTCATTTGGCAGCTGCTCAAATTGCGGGTATGGTCGATGGCGCAACGGAGATGCTGCTAGAGCGCGTTGCCAAAGATTTCCGTTGATATTGTTCAACTGAAATTAATATAGTTACGCATGCTATTCCCAATCGATCCTCTCATTGCCGAGCCTGATAAAACCGCATTTGAAATGTGTGGTTCTGGGGAGCGCGTTAGTTTTGCGCAATTAGATGTTCGTGCGAATCAAGTAGCGCATGTTTTGCGCAGTATCGGCGTACGTCCGGGTGCTCATGTTGCTATATTGATGGAGAATAATCGCCGCTTCCTGGAAGCTTGTTTTGGTATGGATCGTGCGGGTGTTTATTACACGACGGTCAACACCCGTTTGACCTGCGATGAAATTGCTTACATCGTCAATGACTGTGGGGCGGAAGTTTTAGTCGCTTCAGATTATCTAAAAGATGTAACGCATAAAGTAAAACCATTGATCTCGCAAAATGTGCATTGCTTCAGCGTGGGAGGTTCTGTTGATGGTATGAAGGAATGGGAGTCATTTGTTGATAATGCGCCTTCCTACCCTATAGATGACCCATTCCAAGGATTGGATATGTTGTACTCATCTGGCACTACGGGACGCCCTAAAGGTGTGAAGTGGCCAATGGATCCATCGCCAGCAGGTCAGCCTACCATGTTGGTGAATTTGCTTGGGCCACTTTTTGACTACGGTCCCCATTCGCGTTACTTATCTCCCGCGCCTCTCTATCATGCAGCGCCTTTGCGTCATAGTATGACTGTGATCAAGCTTGGCGGTTCTGTCTATGTAATGGAGAGTTTCGACGCCCAGAAATCTCTGTCCATTATTGAAAAACACCGTATTACACATAGCCAGTGGGTTCCTACGATGTTTGTGCGCCTTATTAAGCTAGATTCCAAAGAGAGATTGCGGTATGACGTATCTTCTTTGCAAGTTGCAGTGCATGCGGCAGCACCTTGTCCTATTGATGTAAAAGAGCAAATGTTGGATTGGTGGGGACCTATCTTAAGAGAGTACTACGCTGGGACAGAAAATAATGGATTTTGTTCCATAACATCGCCCGAGTGGTTACAACACAAAGGTTCAGTGGGTCGTGCCTCGCAGGGGTTACTTCATATTTGCGATGAAGAGGGTAAGGAGTTAGGCGTGGGCGAAGTCGGATTGGTTTATTTTTCTGATGGACCTAATTTTTCTTACCATAATGATCCAGTGCGTACGCAAGAAACACGAAATAATCAAGGTTGGACCACCTTAGGTGATATAGGCAAGGTAGATGCTGAAGGTTATTTGTATCTCCTAGATCGACGCGCATTCATGATTATTTCGGGGGGCGTAAATATTTATCCTCAGGAAGTTGAAAATGTTCTGATAAGTCATCCAAAGGTTATGGATGTAGCAGTTATTGGCGTACCTGACGAGGAGTTCGGTGAGGCAGTTAAGGCGGTTGTTCAGCCTCTTGATAAAATTGATATTGGAAATGATTTAGTTGATGAGTTAATTTCTTATTGCAAACAACATCTAGCGTCTTTCAAATGCCCTCGTTCTATCGATTTTGACTTTGAATTGCCTCGACATCCCACAGGTAAGTTATATAAAAAGTTGATAAGAGACAGATATTGGTCTTAGGTTAATTACGTATTTCTTGAACGATATTTCGTTGAGTTTCCGAAAGCTTCAATGAACGTGGCGCTTTATTGATTGTGAAATCTATTTTTAGGTAAGAGGGCCGTTATTCGCAACGTTATATGACAGAAAATAATTTCATCTCAACCAGACCAGTTAACGTGTAATAAAACGTGTATTGGCTACTAATATTTGGGCATACACGTAGCCTTAATTTTGACCAGAGAACCTCTGATTAACAGAAAACAGTTTATTTGAAAAACTTTTGTTTTATGCGGCTTGTAGCGTGGTTTTTATAGATGTGCAACAAACTGTGTAATTGAGACGATTTTTACTCTGGACGCTTGACGTGGTCTGGACGCTGGTTTGCTCTGGACGGTCGGACTACTCTGGACACCCCTGGGGCGTCCAGATTCTGGACGCTTGGGGCACTCTGGACGGTACGATCAATCTGGACGCTTGCGTTAATTTGGACGGGTAGGGGGCGTCCAGATTCTTGACGGTAGAAGAATTCTGGACGGGTAAGGGGCGTCCAGAAAATTGTGGATAAGGAATTGAGTTAATTAATTTGTTCGGCTTGAATGGAGCAAATCACCTTAATTGAATATTGCATTCCAAATAAGAATATCTGATATCCTCATTATTCTATTGTTAATCATAGAGTTTTCAATAAAATAATTTATGGCGAATTCAAGCACGAACAAAATAAACTTAAATAATGTGTACAAAAAGTTTATTACCGATCCTGAAAATATGCAGCCCGTACTTGGGGATGTCTCACTCCAAATAGAAGAAAATGAATTTGTTGTATTGTTAGGTAGAAGCGGCTGCGGAAAAACCACCTTGCTCAATATCGTAGCCGGATTAGAAATAGCAACTAGCGGGAAAGTTCAAGTGGACGGTATTGATGTGACCGGCCCTGGTCGTGGAAAAGGAATGGTTTTTCAACAAGGCGCGCTTTTTCCATGGCTCAATGCGGAGCAAAATATTCAGTTTGCGGCACGTAAGCAAGGCCTTAATGTCGAACAATCTAAAGAGTTGTCACGAAAATTACTTCTTTTGGTAGGCCTTGCAGGAGCCGAAAAAAAATATCCAATTGAACTATCGGGTGGCATGCAACAACGCGTTGCAATTGCAAGAGCATTAGCTTTAGATCCACAAATACTTTTAATGGATGAACCTTTTGGCGCCTTGGATGAATTGACTCGAATAGAGATGCAAAACGAACTGTTGCGTGTCTGGTCTTTAAAGCAAAAGACAGTGGTATTTGTAACGCACAGTATTTGGGAGGGATTAATGCTAGCTGATCGCATTATTGTTTTAGCGCCGCGTCCTGGACGAATTGTGCTCGAGAAAAAAATTGATCGTCAAAGGCCTCGAAAGCGTTCTGACCCCATGTTGATTGAACTTTACGAAGAAATTTGGACTTCACTTCAATAAATTAAGAAAAAATAAAAGTGAATAACAAAATAAAAAGTTTGTTAATACCTTTGATAGTCCTGACTGTTTTTTTGCTGTCCTGGGAGTTAGCAAGTTTTTGGGGTTATTTGAAGCCAACTAGGTTTCCTGCGCCTTCAAAATTGTTGATGAGTTTTTTAGATTTGACTTTTTCAGGCTACCCTGCAGACGTTACGATCGATCAGCACTTGCTAAAAACCATTGAACGAATCATCATCGGTTTTTTATTATCTGTATGTTTGGGCGTGCCTCTTGGATTATTGATAGGCGGGTTTCAGGCATTGGATCGTTTAACTTCGACCATCATTGCATTTTGTCGATCAATTGCTACGCTGTCATTGTTACCACTGGCTATTGTTTGGTTTGGTACAGGTGAACAATCCAAAATTTTCTTAATCGCCTATGGATGTTTTTGGGTCATGCTATCAAATGTGATTGAAGCGGTTAAGCAAGTCGATCCTCTCATGATGAAAGCCGCTAAGACGATGGATACTGATGGAATAGAACTTTTTCTAAAAGTGGTACTGCCATCTGCATTGCCAAGAATTTTCTCGGGCATGCGAATTTCATTAGGCGTTGGCTTTATGGTAATTGTGGGTGCAGAAATGATTGGAACTGTGATTGGATTGGGTTCTTTGATTATGGAGGCTAGAACTTTTTATAGAACCGATATCACCATGGTCGGAATGCTAATTTTAGGTCTGATGGGATTTTTAATGACAACCGGATTGGCGTGGGTAGAGAAAAAACTAATGCCTTGGCAACAACAAGTGCACGATCGTACAAGCCCATGAAAGATTTTCATTTTCAATCGATATCTAAAAGAATTAATTTGTATGGATTGATGGGTATTTTGATGCTTCTTATGTTTTGGGAGTTATCTGCAAGGTGGATTTGGCAAGATATACAAGTACTGCCATCCCCAATTCAATGTATGGATATGGCATGGCAAGTATTGACTGCCCAAGAATTAGTGATTCATATTGCAGCGAGCTTGAGTCGCATCCTTATTGGATTTACATTTGCCGCGGTCATTGGTGTTAGCTTGGGAATTGCAGTCGGTTGGTATCAATATTTAGGCTTGGCTTTCAAACCAATATTGGAATTATTACGCCCAATACCACCACTTGCATGGATACCAATGGCCATTGTTTGGTTTGGATTGGGTGAGCCCTCTAAATGGTTTGTGATTTTTTTAGGTTCATTTTTTCCTATATTTACCAACGCATGGCGAGGTATGGTGGGAATTCCACCTGTTATTTTGCGTGCGGCCCAAACGATGGATGCCGAGGGCTTTGAGTTGTTATTGAAGGTTGCGATTCCAGCAGCCTTACCCGATATTGCTACTGGATTGCGTGTTGCTTTTGGTTTGGCTTTTGGAATTTTAGTAGCAGCGGAATTAATCGCTTCTGATAGTGGATTGGGATATATGATTATGCAGTCCCGTGAAACATCAAGGCTTGGTGTCGCTATATTTGGTATTCTTTTAATTGGTTTTTTAAGCATGTTGGCTGATGACATACTTGCAAGACTAATGAAAAAATTTGTTAGTAGAGGTCGGTATTAAAACAAGAGTTGAATCAAACTTTAAAGGAGACAAAATGGACAGACGATCATTTATTGCGCAAACTGGTATTGTCACTGCTGCACTTGCAGCACCGGCGATATCCAATACAGCTTGGGCGCAATCTGCGCCAGAAGTTAGCAAGTTGGCTTTTGGCTTTGGAAACGACCCAGTTTTCGCACCGCATATGGTTGCAATTGAAAAAGGATGGTTCAAAGATGCTGGATTTACTGAAATAAATACCAAAACATTTGCGGGCGGTGCCATCGCTGGCGAGGCCTTGGTAGCAGGTGAAATTTCATTGTGGACACCTGGTAATTTGCCACCTGTCTCTATGGCTCATTCGGGTGTTCCGATTGTTATCCTAGGTAACAACGCTATTGCAACAGTGGCTGATAAATTAATCGCACGTAAAGATGCCAATATCAAAACGCCAGAAGATTTGTACAAAATAAAAATTGGTTTACTACAAGGCTCAACTGCCAGTGCAGATTTGTATTATTTGGCTAAACAATATGGACTAGATGAAAAACGTTTGCAAGTTGTAAATATGCCGCCACCCGAACAATTGGCAGCGCTCAACTCAAATAATATTCAAGCCATGTTGTGCTGGCAACCTTGGGGATTCAATGCACTCAAAAGTGGTGTAACAGAATTGATTCACTCTGGGACGGAGTCGGGGTTTTCTAAAAATAAAAATGAAAAAGTACAAGTCTCTTACACTCGGTCAATATTTGTGGCGAGCCAAGAGTTTGTTAAGAAAAACCCAATCGCCACGCGAAAAATGATGGTTGTACTTGTGAAAGCACAAAAATATGTCGCGGATCCCAAAAATAAAAATGAAGTGATTGATTTATTTTGTCAACAAACAAAACAAGACAAAGTACTTGCCACTGCAATTTGGGGTGACTTTACTTTTGATCCTTCAATCGATAATGCCTACGTGAGAGATATGAAGGCGATGACCGACTACATGTTGGCCAGTGGGAGAATCAAAACAGCCAAGGATATATTGGAATATACCTACACCGATCCAGTTGCTGCAGTCGATCCTGCCTTGGTCAAGGTAGCAGGGCGGTTTAAAATTTAGTTCACACATTTGAGTCGGATGCAAAACTCAGCTGTTGGTGTTGCCCATTTGGGTTCAGGCTTTATAGCTGATTACCATTTGGAGGGTTTGCGTTTGAGTGGAATGGCCCATGTTCATTGTGTCACGGGTCGTTCACTTGGTAAATTACAAGCGCTTGCGCAAAAATATGCAATTCCAAACGTCTTGACACAATGGCGTGACGTTTTAAAACTTACAGATGTACAAGCTGTTGTGATTGCTACGCCTGACCATTTGCACGAAGAAATGGCCATTGCGTGTCTCAAGGCTGGTAAGGCCGTGATGTTACAAAAACCAATGGCTGAAAGTGTGCAGGCATGTCAACGAATTGTTGAACAATCCATCACTCAAAAAGTGGATTTACAAGTTAGTTTTATGCACCGTTATTTTGAAGAATTCCAGCATGCAAAAAATTTAGTTGCCGACGGTATGATAGGTAAAATTCATAGTATCCGAATGCGAAATGCAACGCCTGGGCCGGATTGGGGCGACTGGTTTTTTGATCAAGCCAACGAGGCTAATGGTGTGGTAGGTCAGCTGGGCGTTCACGGTATCGATCTACTCATTCAACTCTTAGGCCCAATGCGTGATGTGAGTGCGCGTATTGCCATTCAAAAGCCCACCCGTTTACTAAAAAATGGAAACATCGTGCAAGTGCATGTGCCTGATACTGTGATGGCCAATTATGAATTCAAATGCGGTACTTTGGTTCAGCACGAAATGTCGATGATTGAACAACAAGGATGCGATCGATTTCGAATGGAAATCTATGGCGATGAAGGCACCATATGGTTGCGAACCGAGCGTGGTCGCTTGTCGGTATGGGCGCCCAAACATTATGGGCAACAGTGGCATGCATCGTCTCTTGAATCGAATCCTTTGGGCTTATTGCATCATCGCGACTGGTTGTCGGGCGTGCTTGATCCCAAATTACGCCGACAAACTGCGTTAGATGCAATTGGAGGTATGCGAGTTGTTCACGCCATTCACGAATCGGCGTCTAACAATAGTATTCGTGTTTCAATTGGGCACTAATATGACAACTCCAAATTCTGCAAAAATCGCTGTAGGTATTTTATCTTTTGCGCACTACCATGCTAATTTTTGGAGCGAGGTTTTTAAGGATGACAATGCCTTGGCTGGGATATGGGACGACGATCACGAACGTGGTCGTGAGGCTGCGCAGCGTTTTGACGTTCCCTTTTTTCAAAATATCAATGATTTATTCAAACGATGTACTGCCGTTGCTATTTGCTCTCAAACCAACCAACATCGGCAACTGATTGAAAAGTCAGCGCGACGCGGTTTGGCTGTACTCAGCGAAAAACCTTTGTCGGTATCAATGAGTGAAGGTTTAAAAATAAAAAAATGCATTGATCGATACGGCACAATCTTTATGCAAAGTTTTCCAAAACGATTTGATCCCGTTTCGCACTATTTAAAAAAATTAATTGATGAGAAAACATTGGGAAAGATATCATTGGTTCGAATTAGGCATGGACACTTTTATGGACTTGACCCTGATTTTTGTAAACGTTGGTATGTGCAGCCTGATTTTTCTGGCGGAGGAGCTTTGCTTGATGAAGGCGTACATGGGGCAGATTTTTTGGCGTGGATATTTGGTTTGCCCCAGTCTGTAACTGGACTAATCAGTTATGAAGCATTAGGTCTGGGTGTTGAGGATCTTGGTATTGCAATTTATAAATTCTCATGCGGTATGGTTGCTGAATTGACTGCGAGTTTTTCATTTGCAGCAGCCGACACCTCAATTGAAATCTATGGCAGCGAAGGAACCGTTTTGGTTTCAGCGGTTGATTTGGCTTCTAAAGAAATTACCCCGTCTGACTTTGTTCGCTTGTATCAAAAAATTAATTTAATACGTGAATGGCAAGTCATCCCAATAACGCCCCAATTTAAATTGGGAGAGTTCCATCATCAAAACGCCCATGCTTTTTTAAAGTGCCTTAACGAAAACTCGACACCATCCATTACCATTGATGATGGTTTGCGAGCTCAGTTGATGATTGAGAAGGCTTATCGATCTGCAAAAACAGGTAAAAGTATCTCAATCACTCAATAGTTACTTCATGCCTGCTACTTTAAACCCACCACCGCTCACATTAATATGGGCCCCAGTGACTAATGACGCACTATCGGACAGTAGCCAAATAATTAATTCAGCAACTTCTTCGGGCTGCCCAATGCGACCTAATGGAATGGATGCAGCAACACGTTTTTTAAGCTCAGGGTCTTTTTCGAGTTGAGTCGTCATTCCTGTTGCAGTAACGCCTGGTCTAACGGTATTGACGCGAATGCCGCAGGCGGCTACTTCTCTTGCAAAACCAGTTGTGAAAATATCAATTGCGCCTTTGCTACCTGCGTAAGCGCTCGCACCAGGTCTGCCGCCAATGGTTGCCGCCATCGATGAGACATTGACAATAGAACCGCCTTTTCCGCCACATTCTGTGGACATGATTTGTGCGGCTTGCGTGCAGCAATAAATAGTTCCTGTTAAATTTACTGCAATCATCTGAGCCAAATTTTCGTAATCAATTGATTCAATGTCTGATTCCAAATAAACACCTGCATTGTTTACAACAGCATCGATCGTGCCAAATGTTTTTTGTGTCGTATTAAAAATATGTTCGATATCGTATTTTTTGCCAATATCGCCAGGGATGGCAATTGCTTTTGCCCCTTTTTTTTGCAACTGTAGAACCACCTCTTGTCCTTGCTGCAAATGTTCAGGTAAGCAAGCAATTGCGACTTGATAGCCTTTGTTCGCTGCAAGAAGGGCCGTTGATCTTCCAATTCCGCTTGATGCCCCTGTGATCAGGCAAGTCTTGGTAATCATGATGTTGTTTCCTTTAAAATTTCTCTGACCAATTTAATATCAATGACCGTACAGTCTTAACTGCAAGTGTTGAAATTCTTTTGGATGATATGCACACATAAAAAGTTTGTCGAATCGTGGGCGCAATGATTGGAATGCCTTCTAACTCTCCTTTTTCTAATTCTTCTACTACTGACGCGTATGTGGTGATTGTGTAAATGGGGGACTTTCGCACAATTCTTTTGATCAAGTAAAACGAATTGACATCTTGGACTATATTAAGAGGTACATTTTGCCTCTTTGCTTCCTCCTCCAGAATAATTCGACCGCCATTTGGAGGGGCCGACATTACCAATGGAAGTTTTGAGGCGTTCTTAAAAGTTATTGTTGATTTCTTCATCAATGGATCGCCTGGTTTTGCAACTAAATACATCGGCAACTCAAAAAGTCTTGTTGACTCTGCAAATTTGGATGATGCTATGCGCGATAAAACTGCAATCTCACATCGACCATCAGATAACCATTCCTCAATGGTGTTTGTTGTACCTTCGGAAATGCGAATTTTTATTTTTGGATAATCTTTGGCTAGAACTTCGAGAAGATGAGATGTCAATGGCCAACCAATAGAAGGTTGAGTGGCCAATTGAACGGTGCCAGTTGTGATCGATTCAGCATGTTGCAGAAATTCTTTCAGACCGTTGGCTTGAGAAACCAAGGCTTCTAGCCTTGGTAAAACCATTCGACCTTCGGGTGTTAATGATGCACCACGACCTGTTCTATCAAATAAGCGAGTCCCAAGGGTTTTTTCTAGGTTCGCAATACTTTTACTTACCGAGGATTGCGTCATTCCCATGAATGTGGCCGTTCGCGAAAAACTATTGGTTGCCGATAGGCTTAAAAAAAGTTCAAAAGTTTGTATATCCAACTTGATTCCAGTTCCAGTGTTTGGGATTATGGTATTCCATAAAAGAATAGCAGATATCGTATGTAAGGCCTTGCAGAATACCCAGTTGTTCCTAGAATTGAGTTGAAAGCAAAAAAGTTAGGCATTTGCTTGATGCTACTTGGTTTCCACTAGGAGTTGTCATGCCCTTTTTAAAGCGATACCTACGCAGTCTATTAACGACTTTTATCGCTTGGGTGTGTCTGTGTTTAATTGCTCACGCTCAAGATTGGCCAACCAAGCCAATCAAGTTGATCGTTCCTCATGCACCCGGTGGTGTCACGGATGTTGTTGCAAGAATATTGGCGCAGCCTTTATCAGAGGCATTGAAGCAAACAATCATTATTGACAATCGGCCAGGCGCTGCCGGCTTGTTAGGAACAGATTTAGCAGCAAAAACATCACCCGATGGTTACACCTTGTTGATGTATGTGGATACAAATACGATTTTTCCATCGACCATCAAACAACTCAATCATGACCCCATTCAAAGTTTTGATCCTGTCACGATATTAGGCAAGGGATCGCATGTATTGGTGGCGCATCCCAGCTTAGGGGTGAACAACCTCCAAGATTTAATTCGATACATCAAGTCGCAACCCAATAAACTTTCGTACGCAAGCCCTGGGACTGGTAGTCCACAGCATTTGGGTATGGAAATTATAAAAAATACATACCAATTGGATGTGACGCATATCCCATATAAAGGGGGTGGACAAGCAATTTCAGATGTGGTTGGTGGGCAGGTCACTCTAGGAATGCTTGGAATGGCGCCTGCGTTACCACATATCAAAAGTGGCAAGCTGATTGCGATTGCTGTTACAAGTCGGGCAAGGTCGGTTGTGTTGCCGCAAGTACCCACTGTTGCCGAATCGGGCTTGGCTGGTTTTGAGACAGGTCAATGGCAAGGTCTTGTTGTTCCCGCAGGCACACCAAGTTCGATCATTGATCGTTTGCATTCAGAACTCGTAAAAATCATGCAACGCCCTGAGATCAGAGAAAAATTAATGGGTATTGGCATGGATAACAGCACGCATTCGAGTCCTGCCTTATTCAAGGCTATGTTGAAAGATGAAATTGTGAAATGGTCAACTGTTGTGAAGACGGCTGGCATTCAACCCGAGTAAAAAATGCAAACAAAACCCTACAATATTTTATTCATCACATCAGATCAACAGCGTGGCGATTGTTACGGTTTTGAAGGTAGAAAAGTTAAGACGCCGCATTTGGATGAAATGGCAAAAAATGGTACGCGATTTTCATCGTGCATCACGCCTAATTTGGTATGTCAACCTTCAAGGTCATCGATTCTGACGGGCTTGCTTCCTCGCACCCATGGTGTTTCAGACAATGGCATTGAGTTGCCAGATGCAACGGGCGAAAAAGGTTTTGCTGGCACGCTATCAAAAAAAGGTTATAGCACCGCATTAATTGGCAAAGCCCATTTCAAAACTTCTCATACCTTCAGTCCAACAGGTTCACCTGAGTGTCGAGAAAGCAGTGCAAACTTTGGCGCAGATTGGTACGGTCCTTATATGGGATTTGAGCATGTGGAGTTGATGCTAGAGGGACATAATATGTTTCCGCCAATGAAGCCTCCATTGGGTCAACATTACGAACGTTGGTATCACGCAGATGGTCTCGGTGATGAAAGAACGGCGCAGTACTGGAAATCATTGCCTCCAAAGACCGATGCGCATGAAACATGGAATTCTGCATTGCCTGTTGCATGGCATAACTCGACTTGGATTGCAGATCGCACCATTGAATTTATGCGCAACAAAAAAGAAAAACCATTTTGTGTATGGGCTTCATTTCCAGATCCGCATCATCCGTTTGATGCGCCCGAACCTTGGAGTCGATTGCATCATCCCGACGAGGTCGACATACCAAAGTTTCGCGAATTGGATTTGGATCAACGCCCTTGGTGGCACAAAGCCAGCTTAGAGGGTAGTCCCAAAATGGAGAATGAACGACTCAGAAAGTTCAGAGAAAAGTCGTCTCGTACTCCGCATCAATCGGAAAAACAACTTAGAGTTCTGATCTCTAATTATTATGGAATGATTTCCTTGATCGATCACCAGGTGGGTCGACTCAAGCTTGCATTGCGTGATTTGGATTTGTTAGATAACACTTTGATTGTTTATTCAACAGATCATGGCGATTGGTTGGGTGATCATGGTTTATTACTCAAAGGACCCATGGCTTACGAGGGACTGTTGCGAATCGGAATGCTATTTGAAGGCCCTGGTGTGCCCAGTGGAAAAGTCGTCAAAGATCCTGTCTCAAGTTTAGATTTACCACAAACATTTTGTGATTACGCGCAAGCGCAAATGCCACATCCCGTGCATAGTCAAAGTCTGCGGCCTTTGATTGAGAAAGAAAATCACCTCAGAGATTTTGCTTTCTCTGAATGGGATTTGCGTGCATCTCGCTGTGGCGTAGATTTGAATTTGCGTACTGTCCGTACTCAAAATTTAAAATTAACTGTTGAAGAAAATTCGGGTGCGGGTGAACTCTATGATTTATTCAATGATCCCGATGAAATGGTGAACCGATTTGCCGATCCTGCTTATGCAGCAAAGCAAAAAGAGTTAATGGACATGATCGCGAGTAGACCCGATGACACCTGCGAACCATTGTCACAAATTGGAATGGCATGATGAGTGAGTCTCATGATTGAGAACTTATTTGATATTCAAACGCCCGATGGCTTGATGCCGACTTGGGTGATTCATCCCGATCAAGGTGGTCCATTCCCATTCATTATGTTTTGGATGGATGCATTGGGTATACGCGAAGAATTAATTCGAATGGCACGTCGTTTTGCAGAGGCTGGATACGCCGTTTATTTGCCTAACTTGTTTTATCGCGATGGTGGTCCAAGTTTTGATACCAAGCCTCTTGCGCAAGGCATATTTGACCCTTGGATGGTGCATCTCAATGAATCACTGAGTTTGAAAATGACATTATCCGATTGTGGTGTCATCTTGAGACATGCTGAAAAAAATCAAAATGTTCAATTGCCTGGTGCCGTGATTGGGTATTGCATGGGCGGACGACATGCCATGGCGAGTGCTGCAGCATATCCCTCAACATTCAGAGCCATGGCCTCTATGCACGGGGGTCGATTGGTGAACGATCAACCTGATTCCCCACATCTGTGTATTCCACAGATTGAAGCTGAAATTTATTTTGCATGGGCTGATGAGGATCCTTCTGCTCCGGCGTCGCACGCTGAAGTCATTGAAGCTTTATTGAAAAAACGCCCCCAAGCGTATGAATTGGAATGGCACAAGGGCGCCTTGCATGGGTTCACATTTCCTGAGCGTTTTTGTTATCACCGTGAAGCTGCAGAGCGTGTTTGGTCGCAATTATTTGGTCTGTTTGAGCGACAGCTCAAATCTCAAACGAATTCTTAAGGGAAAAAAATGAAACGATTTGTAATGATCGGTTGTGGTGGTTTTTCTAGACGATACCATGTGCCTATATTAAAGGCAGATAAACAGTTGCAGTGGGTGGGTATTTTTGATCCTCATCCAACAGATGCCGTCAAAGAATTAGCGCAACAAACAGGTGCCAAGTTGGTTGATCGAATCGATCTATTGCCTGCTGCTAATGCTGCACTGATAACTACACCGCATACTCTTCATGCGCAGCATGTTGATTTTGCATTGAACAAAGGTTGGGCCACTATGGTTGACAAGCCTTTTGTAATGCATACCAAGGATGCTTTGCAATTAATAGAAAAAGCAAACAATAAAAAGTTACTCAATGCGGTTGGTTTTAATCGACGAATGGATCCAGGTTGTCTTAAAACGCGTGAATTGATAGCCAACGGAAAAATTGGACAGATCCGTTTTGTTCAAACCATTCAGTTGGGCTATGAAGCAGGTGGGTGGTTTTTGCAACCCGAACTCGGTGGCGGTGGTGCATTCACAGGTCGAGCTACGCACATGGCCGATATCGTTCCATGGTTGCTTCAAAAAAGACCGCATCGCGTGCGCAGTCGTTTGAGGCCTGGTCCTGCAGGTAGGGTTGATAGGGGTGGGTTCATTGATCTGGAATTTGATCAACTCGAATGCCAAATGACATGCATTGATCAGGGTTTACATATGTGGGATGAAATCCGCATTTTTGGAGAATCTGGATTTATTGAGCTAAGAAGACCGCTGAATTTTCCTACTGGATGGGCGATGCAGTGCATGTCTGTTGATGGTCAAACAGTCGTTGATCAGGTGGCTGCGCAACCAGGAGAAGGGGTAGTTACGACCAATTTCTTAAATGCTTTACATCAGGGGACAGCCGTGGCATGCTCGTTCTCTGATGCGTTGCTTTCTGTCGAAATCATTGAGGCTGCTTTTGAGTCTGCAAAAAACCTGCAAGTCCACGATGCAAACGCGATCGAGTTGACAAAAAAATAAAATCAGTAAATTTTTTATATTTTCTAAAGGAGACAGTTATGAAGCAAGGAATTTCACGCAGAGATTTATCACTGGGTGCCGTATCGGCTGGCGCATTAAGCGCGCTTGCATGGTCACCTAGCGCTTGGAGTCAAGCGGCCAAGCAAACCCCTTTTACTATTGTGATCAATAACTCACCTTGGTTTGATGGATTTAGAAAAGTAGTTGAGGCTTATGAAGCGGATACAGGCAATAAGGTCAACTTAGACGTTAATCCGTTTGGGGGTAGTTTAGAAAAACAACGTGCTTCTGTTAGAACCAAGGACGGCATGTTTGATTTGCTCATCATGAACGGTTTGTATTACCAAGAGTTTTATCACGGTGGTTTTTTGACCCCGCTCAATGAAATTGATCCTGGATTCAAACTCGATCCGCAAATGGTTCGTTATGACAATACAGTGTATTGGAATGAAGCGACCAAATCACATGATCCTGCTGGCAAATTAATGTCGGTGCCTGTGAATGGAAACATCCCACTTCTTTATTACAGAGCTGATTTATATGAGGAAAACAAACTTAAAGTGCCTGAAACATGGGATGAACTATTAGCGAATGCTAAAAAATTACACAATCCGCCAAAAATTTACGGTATTGTTCAACGCGGTGCGCGCGGCGCGCCAAACGATGTATCTTACGATTGGTGGCCTTATCTCAATAGCTTTAATGGTAATTTATTTAGAAACGAAGCGAAAGGTGATTTCACGATCACCATCAATAGCCCTGAAGCCAAAGCAGCTTTAGATTTTTATTTGCGTATGGCCAAAGAAGCGGGACACCCCCAGACAGGCGGATTGGCGCAAGCACAAATCATTCAAAATTTGGTGACTGGAAAAGCAGCGCATGCTTTATTGGTGATTGCGGCGTGGTCACAAATGGATGACCCTGCAAAATCTGCAGTCGTTGGAAAATTGAATGCTGCTAAGGTTCCTCACGGGCCCAATGGAAAACCATCGCCTGTATTGGGTCATTGGTTAGCGGGCATTCCAAAAAATGTTCCCAAGGCAAGACAAACAGCTGCCTTGGCGTTTCTGAATTGGTTTCAAACTCGCGGTTCACAAGTTAAATATTTACAAGCGGGCTCACCGCCTGTTCGTCAGGATGTTTTATCCGACCAAGCTTTATGGAAAGATCCAAAAAACAGATGGATGGCTGCCATGGCTGAGAGTTCAAGCTACACGCGTTTGATGTGGAGTATTCCTGAAGGCGCTCAAATTGGTGATGTTCTAGAGTTGCGACTCAATCAGGCGGTCATTGGAGAACTCACAAGTTCTAAGGCTTTGAATATGATTGCTGATGAGTCGCACGCCATTTTGGTTCGAAGTGGATACAAAACTGGCAAGATTGCACCCTTGGCGTGAATTTGAGTAAACCCGTGTCCGAATTATTTTGGCGTCGCTTGGCATTAACACCCGCTGTGGGTATTTTTGTCTTGCTATCACTATTGCCTTTGGCTAATTTGATTGCCATGAGCGTTCATGAAATCAGTTGGCAAAATGGACACTCGGTTTGGACCTTTATTGGTACTTCACACTACGAGCGACTTCTTGACGATGGCTTACTAAAAAAAGGGTTTTTTAACACAATCATTTTTTCAGTGATTGGTGTCACGATCCAAATTATCTTAGGTTTTTTATTGGCTTGGGGAGTAAGTCGAATATCGCGCGGTCGTGTGTTGTATCGAACAATTTTTATTTTGCCAATTTTGGTGCCTGGCATTTTGATTGGTGCCATTTGGAAACTAATGCTGAATTATGACTTTGGACTTGTGAATGGATTGATTGGGTTGCTAAGCGTTCAACCGATCGATTGGTTGGGTACAGCCAGTCTCGCATTGCCGTCCGTGATCTTGGTCGATATTTGGCACTGGACACCTTTTTGTTTCTTACTTTTGCTCGCTGGATTTGAATCGTTGCCACAAGAGTTGCACGAAGCTGCCTTGATAGATGGTGTCACTGCATGGACTGAGTTGCGCTATATCTATATTCCCATCATGAAGCCTGTGATCGTTGTGACTTTTCTTTTTAGATTCATGACATCGCTTAAAGTATTTGATGAGATCTATTTGCTAACAGGTGGAGGGCCTGGTTCTTCCACTGAAGTTATTAGTTATACGATTTATCGCACGTTTTTTACTCAAGATCAAATGGGCTATGGGTCTGCTATGTCGGTTGCAGTGTTGTTTGCGATTGCCTTGATGATGGTGCTGGGATTTTCGATGTCACGCTATAAGGTGCAAGGCGTATGAAAATCAATAAAAAAAACTTGAGTATTGAGCACTTTTTTTTGATTCTTGTTGCATGCTTTGTATTGGTTCCTTTTATTTGGATTGTGGCCGCAGGATTTAAAACTCAAATCTCTTTGCTTCAAGGTGAAATCTTTTTTACACCTAATTTAGCAAGCTTTCGTGAGGTCTTATTTTCTAAAACAACCGAGTTTTTTTCCAATGCTTGGAATAGCACTGTCATTGCAGTTATTAGTACATTTTTAATTGTTTTTTCGGCGACATTGGGCGGTTATGCTGTGGAGAGAATGCAATGTCCGCGTTGGTTGATTCATACCTTGCTGGGATGGTCAGTTGTTTTTCATATGATCCCGCCAATTACATTGGTGGCCGCATGGTTCCCCATTTATCGAGAATTGAGACTTGATAATACCTACAGTGGCATGGTTTTAGCGCATATGGCGTTGCATTTACCAATGGCATTGTGGCTAATGGCTAATTTTATTCACGATGTGCCGATCGAGCTAGAGGAGGCCGCAAGAATCGACGGTTGTTCGACGCCTTACCTTATTTGGAAAATTATTGTTCCTTTGATTGCGCCTGGGCTGGCCGCTACTGCCATTTTGATGTTTATTTTTAGTTGGAATGAATTCACGGTTGCACTTAATATGACTGCCAAACAAACGTCTACCGTTCCTGTGGCCATTGCCAAGTTTGCTCAAGGCTATGAAATTAAATATGGAGAGATGGCTGCAACTGCTGCTTTGGCATTGATTCCTGCATTACTATTTTTACTGTTGGGTCAACGCCATATTGTCAAGGGTCTTACAACTGGAGCGTTGAAATAGGATGCCTGAATTATTTGGAAAAAAACTTAGCAAAAAACAATTGCAAAAGCACTTAGGTGATTGGCGGCAAGTCGTCGGTGTTGAATTGTATGAGCTCAGCGATGGCAGTCAGCGTGGTGTGCGTGTTTTGGAATTTAAAACAGGTAGCGGTTTGTTGTTTACAGTGTTAATCGATCGCAGTATGGATTTTGGTCGATTTGAATACAAGGGAACACCCTTTGCATGGCAATCTGGTACAGGCTTTCGTCATCCGCAGTTCATGGACCCGATGGGGGACGGCGGAAACGGATTCATGCGTGGTTTTTCGGGATTGTTGTGTACCTGTGGCTTGGATCATATTCGTCAGCCCGATCGTGGAAGTGCTGATCATTTTGATTTGCCATTACGTCAAGAAATTAATTACCCCATGCATGGTCGAGTATCTATGCAGCCAGCTCAACTCCATGGCTATGGTATCGATTGGAAAGGTGAAGAAGCGGTGTTGTGGTGTGAAGGAACGGTATCGCAAGTTCAAGTCATGGGCGAGTATCTTAGTTTGACAAGGCGGATCGAAGTTCAATTGGGTTCATCGACTATTAATTTCACGGATACCGTTCAGAATCATGGCTTTTCAAGTACGCCACATATGTTGCTCTATCACATCAACTTGGGTTGGCCTTTGCTTGATGAAAACTCTCGATTTGCTGCGCCAATTATTCGTACATTGGCCGCTAATATGTCAAAGCAACTTCAGCAAGCCAATTATCGAATTCAGCCGGCACCTCAATCTCGATTTGTTCAACAAGTGTTTGATCATGAGTATCGGGCCGAACAGAATGGACGTGTACCCACTGCATTGATCAATGATAGATTGGGGCTGGGCTTGGTGTATGAGTTTGACGCTGAGGCTTTTCGATGCTTGCAACAATGGCAAGGCTTGGGCGAAGGTGTTTATGGTTTTGGAATTGAACCTGCTACCTCTCATTGGGGCTCTCGCAATGATTCATTAGAAAAAAATGAAATCATCATGCTTGAACACGATCAAAAAAGAATTTACAAAAGTAGTTTTTCTGTATTGGATGGGGCAAATGACATACAAACTTTTGATCAAAGATTGTTAAGTATTACCCCGTTGATTACGGATGGTTACCCTGAGCGTGTCCAACAACCGAAAGGTGGACCACTCGTCAATTCATTACCCAAAAATTCAAAATCAGTCGGATAAAACAATGCCGGTTTTTGCAATCACTTCACCCAATTTTTTTCTTTCGTTGGCCATGAAGCTTTCAAATGCTTGTGGTGAGTTTCCAATAGCTATTGCACCCGTTGAGCGTATCTTTTCTTGTACATCGGGTAGTTTTAATGCGCGCTCAAACTCTGTATGAAGCAATTGAATCACATCAGCGGGCGTACCTGCAGGCGCCGACAAACCCCAAGATTGCGACATGTCATAACCCGCAACTGTTTCAGACATGGAAGGCAGATCGGGCAGCGCTGGGTTTCTTTGTGTCCCAGTGGTTCCAAGTACTCTGACCCTTCCGCTGTTCATATGGGGCCCCGCAGCAATGGGAGACGTAATTATGAAATCCACATTACCTGCAATCACATCGAGCAAAGCTGGGCCAGCACCTTTGTAGGCCACATGCGTCATTTTGATGTCTGCATACAGTCCCAACATTTCACCTGCCAAATGCGCTGGAGAAGCGATGCCAGCCGATGCATAGTTAAGTTTGCCAGGGTTTTCTTTTCCGTACTGAACCAATTCTTTCAATGTTTTTGCAGGGTGTTTCAGATTAATCACCATCACATTAGCCGCAGTTGCAATTTGGGTGATGTGTACAAAATTTTTATTGTTGTCGTAGGGAAGATTCTTTTTAAGATTAGGCAATATGGCCCACAACGAAGTGGTATTGAGCAAAAGGGTGTAACCATCAGCAGGGGCTTTAGCCACAATTTCTGCGGCAACAATACCAGATGCACCTGCTTTGTTGTCAATCACAACGGGTTGCCCCAAACGCTCGGAAATTTTTTGAGACAAGATGCGACCCAACGTATCGGGGGATCCGCCCGGCGCATCACCTACAACCAAACGAATGGGCTTGTTGGGATAACTTTGCGCATAGGTGATTGTTTGAAAAAAAATCACCAGCCCCACAATCAGACTCCAACAGATTTTTTTTATTTGCTTCATAAGATTAAGTTCCTTTTTTAGATTAACACAGTCTCTTTATATTTGATATCGAAAAAATATTCATCAATTTTTCGTTCAAGGTTTTTCTTCACTTTTATCAACACCCAACAAACAAGGCTTTTTTATGAGTTCACAACCTACCAACGTTCTATTCATATTGTCGGATGAGCATACGCGAGATGTAACAGGATGTTACGGCCATCCATTTATTAAAACTCCCAATCTTGATCGATTGGCAGCAGGTGGCACACGGTTTGATGCAGCTTATACCAACTGTCCGATCTGTGTGCCAGCGCGCGCCAGTTTGCATACGGGTAAGCATGTAGCAGAAAATCATTGCTGGGATAACGCACACGCTTATGACGGAACAATGCGCAGTTGGGCGCATCGTTTGCGTGATGCAGGTCACCACACCATGTCTATCGGTAAATTACATTTTAGAAGCGAAGATGATGACAATGGATTTGTCGAAGAAATTATTCCATTGCATGTGGTTGATGGTCAAGGTGATTTGCTCGGATTGATTCGCGCGCCTGTTCCTGCCGAGCGTGGCGGTACCAAAGATTTGGCGAAAGATGCAGGACCGGGTGAATCCACTTATGCAAATTACGATAGAAATATTCGCGATGCAACCGTTCATTGGTTATCGCATCTAGCAAAAAAACAAACTAAACCATGGACCTTATTTGTTTCGTTTGTGAAGCCCCATTTCCCATTGATTGCTCCACAGGAATTTTATGATATGTACCCTGTAGATTCCATTCCAATGCCAAGACTTTATGGCCCAGAGCACTTTCCCAAACACCCTGTTGTGGCGGCGCTCAAGCGTTGCATGAATTATGACGAAGGGTTTACGCCAGATAAAGTCAAAATTGCTTTGGCTGCTTACTATGGAATGGTGAGCTTTCTGGATGACAACATTGGAAAAGTTTTAGACTGTTTAGAAAACGCGGGATTGGCAGATTCCACGCGCGTCATCTACAGTACCGATCATGGAGACAACTTGGGCAATCGGCACTTGTGGGGAAAATCGGTGCATTACGAAGAAGCTGCAGCGATTCCAATGATTATTTCTGGTCCAGGAATTCCAAAAGGACATCACTCTAAAACGCCTGTCAGCTTGGTTGATATTTATCCAACCATAGTTCAAAGTGTGGGGTTGCAACTAGATGATGATGAAAAAAAATTACCAGGGCAATCGCTTGTAGAAATTGCACATAATGAACAACCCGAAAGAGTTGTATTGGGTGAATACCATGCAGCGGCATCGATTACAGCCATGTACCTACTAAGAAAGGGATGCTGGAAATATATCCATTACGTTGGATATGCGCCTGAGTTATTTAATTTAGAAAACGATCCAGGCGAGACGCGTGATTTGGGAAGTGATCCTAATTACGCTTCAACAGTTGCAATGATGGAGGGAGAGCTCAGAAAAATAATTAATCCAGAAGTCGTTAGCGCAAAAGCCTTTGCCGATCAAAAAGCAAAGATAGAGAAAAATGGAGGCGTTGCTGCGCTAATTGAGCGTGGAGACTTTGGGTATTCTCCTGCTCCGGGTCAAAAACCTATCTTTGCAACCACACTTGAAGCATAAAAAAAATGAGTGGATTTCCACTATCGCCAGTATTCAATGCGCAGGCCTTTCATATTCAATGGAAGTCGCCTGAAAAAGTTGTTGTAGGTTTGCCCACAACTTGGGTTGTGACAATTCAAGCATTTCAACAAGCAATGCCCGTGCATTCACGCATTGCTTTGGTTTGGCGATGGCCTTGCGATTGGGATACGCCGCAATGTCACGATCCCCAGGGGTTGGGCTTCACCCGCATCAAAACAAGTGCTGAGTGTTCATTGCGGTGGAAAAATTACCGAAGCATTAATTGGCATCCATTCGATCATGTTTTTGAAATTGAGTTACTTGATCGCATCGAGAAGGGTCAGCAGATTGAAATCACATTAGGGGATACTTGCTTGGGCTCTCTAGGTATGCGACCGCAAACCTTTTATGAAACTGCTACGCCCATCTCTATACGTTTTCAGTCGTTCGAGCAGCCGTGGTGTGAAATTAATCGCTACGAACAGAAAATAGTTGCCGATGTGGCG